>JAEEGL013706631.1_pt1 | contig 24445 bp, 27 predicted proteins | sample 9134231 | NCBI WGS metagenome assembly JAEEGL01 (sample SAMN16246548, study PRJNA631951) | gut metagenome | biome: gut microbiome; feature: rumen; material: fiber-attached | host: Bos | place: Iran: Karaj | collected 2018-10
CCACTGGCTATTTTCAGCCTCGAATTCGGTCTGCTTCCTGCGTTGGGCCTCTATAAGCGCAAGCAAAGCCGACGCACTGGCGTCCATTTCATAAATCTGCTTCAGCTCCTCAGACTTCAACTTGACTGCCTCCTGAAGATTTCGGTACTTCTCCGCTTCCTCGGCCAGTTTTGCGCAGAGAGTGTCCGCCTCCTTGAAAACAGCCTCCTTCAATGCCGTTAGAGCAGTCTGGACATCCACCGAAACAGCCGCGTCCGCTTTCGCAAGAACCCGCTCCACTGCGGCCTGCGCACGGATTTTCTCGGGGTCCAGTGCAGAGGAGGCATTGTCCTCAATCTCCTGCAGGACGGGCTTCACGGTTTCCTTCAAATCATCCTTTGTCGCGCTCTTGTTGGTGCGCTTGCGAGTTGTGCTTGTCGTAGTTGCCATGTTCATTTCGTCCTTTCTGTTATTGTCAAAAGTCTTTTAAAACAGTCTGGTTGCACATTGGTCTGGACAAAGGATAATATATACCACGAAAGGCCTGTTTGTCAATCCACTGGTCTTTTCCCACCAGATTCGCCGACCACGGCGGGGCCGCCGTGGCGACTATTTTCGGGCATCAACCGAGGCAATTGCCAACCTTCTTGGGGAACAGCGCGCTGAACGCCTAAAACGCCTGATAAACGACGTGAAACCAGACCTGGACAATCTCCGTCTGCATGAAGAGGAGAGCCTGGAGATGCTGAAGGAGTCCTTGTCGGAATGCTATGTTTTCCATACGGGGCGGCAATCGCCGCCATTTTCATGCCCGAAGTTGTTGCCAGTGGCAACCATTTTCGGAATCTTCAATCAGGCAATCGCCTATCCTCTTTGGGAAACAGAGCGTGGCGGAAAACGGTCAGCACAAGCCACTGGTCGTGGACAAGGACGGCGTGGTGCGCATCGGCAACGGTCGGCTCCGTGCCTTGAAGGAACTTGGATGGACGGAAGCCTGGGGCGTGGAAATGGACTTCATCCAGCACTCAGGAGTAGAAGTTCTTGACCACCGTCTTGCAGAGTTGTCCACCTGGAAGGATTCCAGCCTTGATGACTGGCTCTTGGGAAAGGGCGTGGAGTGGTTCGGGGTGGATGCCGAGAAATCGCAGGATTTGTTGAAGTGAGAGGAAAAGAAGGCGATGGCGGCGGATCCGTCTCCCAAGACGGACAGGGCGTAGAAGGTCTCGAAACCTCCAAGATGTCCGTGCGGTGGAGTCCCTCTCCACAAATATGACGTGAAAAGCGTTCTTCAACGAAAAGACGGTGACTGCTCGGCTCTAATGTTGGAGACTTTGAATGGCTGCTTTTTCGGCCCGTTTCGCCTCAATTTCCTCCTCGAGCTTCAACTCCCAAAGGCAGTCTTCAACGTCGATCATTGAGAGGTATTTGCCGATTTGCAGGTTTTTCTTCTCTGAGTTTTTCAGCGCACTCGGCTTTTCCGGAGCGCTATTGTTCATCAAGGTCCCGAATTTGAAAGTGTCTGGTAATCGGGTCTGCTTGCATTCGCTTTCCAGCGCAGTGAGCATCACTTCACGTCCGAATGCCTGCCATGCGGGAAAACTGCTCTTGATGTTGAGATTCCAGCGTTTGCTGAATTTTAGCGCCTCACTGACTTTGATCGCGGCGAAGTGGAATGGATTGCGGCACATCAGGTATGCTCCAACTGCACGGCGGTATTTATCGGCATCCAGGCCGAGGGTGTGCTTGATGTGGTCCCAATCCTTGTCAAGCTGGCTGAAGTCGTTTGAGAGAAGAAGCTTGTTTTCAATGATGTCGTTGAACAGAGAGATTTCGGCCTTCCCAAACTTCAGTGCGTCTTTGTCCCGCCAACCAAAGAGATTGTTCTCCTGCCTGGAGACGATTTTGCAGTATTCTGGTTCGAAGCGTTCGGCCTTTGAGCATGGAATCCGTCTCTGTGCGCCAGTCCAGCCGCATGTATGCCAAGCCTTGAAGAGTTCCAAGGTGTTGATTCTAACATCCTGCCAGGCGGCAATCAGTTCCCACTTGTACCACTCAGCCTTGAAATACTGCCCTTTGAAATTCCTTCCTCGGTTGATGCGGAACGCTGAGACGTAATGGTGGATGTCGTCGATGAACTTGCCGAAGTAAAATGCCAATGCATCTTCTCGCATGTTAGTGTATTTGGCAAAGGCATGAAGCAGTGTGTCTTGAATGCTCATTTTGAGACCTCGGTTGGATTCCTTGTGTCGTGTTCGGTAATGATGACTTTTAGGCATTGCCGCCAATCCCCGCCTCTTGGTCGCATTGCGTACTATATGACGATTTCTTGATTTGAATGAATTTGATGACAACCAAGACGAGTTTGATTTGGGTGAATCCATCATGCTGATATGCCATAGTTACATAACTGCGAAAAAGGTACCGCGCCGACAAGAACGCCTCGTCCTGGATGCAGGTCAGGAAAGCCTGCGCCTTTCAGGATGTCCTTGAAGCCCAGCACTCGGTTTGAACTGCTCGCCCGCCGCGCCCTCCAGCCAAGTCTTCTGGCTGCAATAAAACTGTGAATCACTGGTCGTTTTTCTCCTCCCGTTCCCGCTCTCTACGCCATTTTTCGCGTTCCGTTTCCTCTCGCCGTTTTGCTGAATAGATTCTCTGGAGACAGCGCTTGGATATCTTCCCGTAATACGGCATGCACCGCCAGCATTCGGGATGCGTGTGCCCAAAACCGCCGACATAAACCGTGTAGCTGTCATCGCTGTAGTCCAGGCCAAGTTCCTCCCCGCAGTTCCGCACACATTCCTGATAGCGCACATCGGTCATGGGCAGAGCGGCGACCAGGCAAGGATGGATTCCTCCACACCACCAGCACCACGCGAGGTCGCCGACCTTCAATTTGATGGTTTCCGCAGGCCGTCCGCGGAAAGGCTTCTCGCAGGCGTCGTCGTAGGGGCTGTCGCAGTAGAGCGTGCCGTCGGGAAGATAGGAGCGGATGCCCTCGAACTCGCAGACAGAATCCCATTTCGCCGAAAGTCCCCTGTTCAGTGTCTTCTCGAAGATGACAAAGCAATGGTGCTCGGAATACCAGGTTGCTGAATGACTCTTCACCTTGTCAATGTACATTCTCATGAAGACCTCGGCCTTTTCAAGGGCGTCGAAAACGCCGAGTTCCCTCTCAAACACCTCGTATGAGCCATCGAGATGTTTGTTGCTTGAACGTTTTATGGATTTCAGTTCAAAGATTTGCATATTGACAGCTACTTCCTTTTCTTGAACTCCTCTATGATGGCATTGAACTCCTTGACGCCGTTCCCAGCCATGATGATGCAGGGCATATCCAGAATTATAGCCATTCAACCACGGAGGCAGAATGCCATTGTATGTTGAAACCAGAAACTTTGCAAAAGTCTGAAATTCGTAACTTGCAGTAAGTTTCTTCATACCTACTTCGACTTATTAGCCTCCATGCGTTTCAGCCTGCGAATCGTCTTGTCGGGGGTGTTTGGATTGTTGATGAGTGCCAACCTGACCCCTTCATAGCCAGATGACGTTTTGGCGATATAATCCAACAAAGGAGCAGGAGTGAGTTTAGAATGCGCAAGGGAACTATGCAAGTCATCCGAGCGCTTGGCCAGCATCTCGCGGAACTTCCATCCAACCTGTGGATTGTCAGCCAGAAACATACATGCCTCACTGTCGTAGTTGTAATGCCGAACAAGCCACTTCAATACACACTCTGGAACATTGGGATTGCGATTGAAACCACAGCAACTTCCGACATTCATCAGGCAGAACATCAGGTAGTATCCAATCTCATCCGGGGATTCAGACCTGCGCAACTGCGCTCCCAACATCTCCTGATACCGCATCCCCGTCAGAAGTTTGTCGGCATCCTCGCACGTACCATCAAAACGGCTCTGGACATACGTCTTCAATTCGTCCACAGTCATGCCGTCATAGGTTTTCTTCTCCCAATTGAAGTGCTTGCAGTATTGGAAGTAGGTCTTGCAGTTCATTTTCGTCTGCCTCCATTGTCATCCGATTTCTTACAATCGACGGTGATGTGCTACTCGAACAGCGGAACTCCGTATTGCCTCAGGACTTTGTTGATGTGCCTCCGCTTGCAAAGCCAAAAGTGAATCCGCCATTGCTCCGATTCGGCATAGCCAGCACCATTCTGGCGATACGGACAAGCTCGTTTGCGATTTCACGGTTAGTCATCTTCCTCTCCTTCCCACGCATTTTGCATGGGACTTTGTTCACACTTCATAATATAGGAAGACTTGGCTCAGATTTTGGATTTTCTTTCACTGCTGTCCGATAAAACTTCAACCTGAATCCGTGAAGTTCCAGCAAAGGGCATTGTCGCCCGGTTCCCGCAGTCCTCTTTTTTGTTTTTTTTCTGCGAGTTTTTGCTGTTTTGCGTGGCTTTATGCGCGTATGCGCGGGTTTTGGCTGGCTACGGTGGCATTTCCGGGCCTCCAGAGTGTGTTTTCAGGCCGTTTCCAGGCGCAGTCGTGCCTTCCGGCTTGACAGCGGGTGAAGTTGCAGAGGCGGCGGGCGTTTTCAGCATCTTGCATAGACCTCCTTCATTGTCAGGAAGTTGAAGCATCCCGTCCCGAACTTGAGGATCTGCCGCCCCGCATGGCGGACCAGCCGGCAGCCCACCTTGACGAGGTCGAGCAGCACGGTGCGGAGGCGGAACCGGGCCGGGGCGTCCTCCGGCTTCCGGAACGGGGTGGCGTCCAGCGCCAGCTGGCCGATTCGGCGCAGGCAGTTGAAGGCGATGGTCGCCAGCCCGAGGAACAGGGCGTTGGTGCCGAACCTGCCGCTGGGAAGCAGCCCCAGCCCCATGTCGCCTTTCAGCTCGCTGTGGAACTGCTCGCAGGTGCCGTGGTCATGGTACGCCGCCGCGCACTGCCGGACGGAGCATGGCAGGTCCGTCCACCAGCTGTCCAGCTCGACCCGGGGCAGCAGCAGCCCCTGCCCGTCCGCCAGGCTCGTCTGCTCCACCGCCTCCACGGCGAGGAAGCCATGGAAGCCCACCAGGCCGGCCGGCGCCAGCTCGCTGCGGATGCCGCGGCAGACGGTCTTGCCGGGCCGGCGGGGTTCGGGCGTCTCGTAGTAGCGGATGCTGTCCAGCAGCTGCTCCGGGCTCTCCCGGCGCAGGTTGTGCTTGACGATGAAATGCACCCCGCATTCCCGGCAGGCACGGATGAAGTCGGCCGCGTCATGCCCCGAGTCGGCCCGCGCCAGCAGGGTCTCCGGCGCATGGCCCGCCGCCGCCAGGACGGCCACCGCGCGTTTCAGGAACTCCACCGCCCCCCTCTCGCAGTGCCGGCTTCCGGGCCGCAGCTCCGCCGCCACCTGGAAAACCTCCCGCCCCGCGTATGCGAAAATCGGCGCGAACCCCTTCACGCGGCGGTACGACATGGACACCCCCTCCTTCCGGGACGCGGCGTCCTCCAGCGCCGACACGTCGATGTCCACCGGGACCAGCGGCGGCAGCTCCGGCATCACCTCCAGCGGCGTGGGGCGCGACCTGGACAGCTGCGCGGCCACGCACGCGTCGAGGACGGGCTGCCACTCCTTCCCCGCCAGCGTGTCCAGACGCTGCCGGAGAGTCTCCTCGGACGGCACCCGCCCGCCCAGCGCGGCCCGGAACAGGCAGTCGTCCCGGAACTTCTCCACGTCCGCGAAGTTCGAGCAGCCGGCGCACATCAGCAGCACCAGGCTGCGCACCACCGCCTCGTCGCGGTGCCGCCGCCGGGGCCCCACGCGCAGGAGACGGTTCCAGCCCCCCATGGCGGCGTTGGAATCCAGCATGCGCTCCACAAAGGAAAATCCGCCGTTCGAGCTGATGAATCCGGAAGATGTGCTAAATTGATAGTCGGACATGGTAACCTCGTTGGCGGGCAGTTGAAATGGATTTTTGGAGTCTTCCATAATATACTTCGCATCAACATGTTATCAAGTCCATTTGCCGTTTTTTATCGATTTTTCACCCGACTTCACGGATTCAGGTGTAAGTGTTTTGGAAATCTAACGTTTCTTTTGAGCCTTTGGAGCAATAGAATCCTCAAACCATAACGGGTTTTTCTCGATTAGGATTCGCAAATCGTGCCCATTGTTTACAAATGGTCTGCAAATCTCGTCATCAATGATTTGAATAAATAGTGTTTCGTCACAAGTTGTTCCTTCTGGAAAGATTTGCACTGGGAATTTGCTGGCGAGTGAGTAGCATTCATCCAAGAACGCCAATAGTCTTGATGAAAAGTCGGCGCTGGCAGTAGAAGGCTTGGAACGTAGATTTCCTATTGCTTCTAACATAAGGAAGTTTACTTTCCTCTTGGCTGTCAGTACGTGATACCCCATACAATAATAGATTTTTGTAACTTCGCTTAATTTCCCGCTGGGACGGCATACTATATCAAGAATTTCTCCAAGAGAGTGGTCGGAAAAGACATACTTTCTTTTTTTGTCTTTTCTTATAACGTAGTCAGCATACTCTCGTTCTGGAAGCGGTTTTGATGGGTCTATTATGCAGTCATGGAATTGGCAAGCCTGAAGTAAAAACAAAGCCAATTCTTTTCTATAATTGACTTGCAACTCATAGCATTTTGTGTCAATTTTGAATGATTCCATTATAAATCACCTTAAGACGGAGTGGATGTTAGCGTCAACTTATGTCGTAATCGTTAATATAGCATTGCATTAGGTGATTGTCATGCCAAACTTTTGTTTTCAAGCCGAACGCCACCACTATCGATGGTGGAAGAGCAAGCCTTCGCCAGAAGAGGCTGATGGGAAAGAGGTCTATGAGACAAAGGGCCATCATTGGACAACCAACCCCAATACTCCAAGGCCAGACATGCCAATCAAGCCGATTGGTCGAAAAGACACGAGACGCGGAGATTCAACTGGGCAGAGGAGCGTCGCGTATTATGCAGATAGGATCATGAAAACTTGTGGCGGTAGGATTATGACCGACGAGTGTGCACGCATAATACGACCGTCAGCCGTTTTTTCCGCCGCACCTTTAACAGCCAACTAAAAACCTTCTTGACTTCCGGGATTGGATGCCTGGTTGTCAATGGATAGATGACTTTCCTTGACAAGGGAGAAATGACCATGATGTTTTTTTCCTGCGGAGGACGACGCGCCAGAAAATGGATGAAAATGGAAAAGGTAAACGCACCCCCCTTGTTGCGTTCAATCCTACAAATGGGAGGGAATGCATTTTCTCCTGCAAAGTGCTGCGGTAGCATTTACTCCTGCTGGAGGGTGCCTTGCCCCCCCGTTTGTTGCAGATCGGCGCAGCAGCCGCAAAACGGTTGCATAGTGTGGCAGGTGCCGCCCCGTCCCCTCCCCCGGGGGAGGGGAATGCGTTTAATGCCGCGGGGCGGCGGTTCCAGAACCGAGGCAAAAGGAGAGTCAGGATGCCACATCTGTCATTGGAGGACCGGAAGGAGATCGAGAGGCTGCTGCGCCCTGTGGCGAGCCTGATTGGTCACCGCAGGCTCGGCGGACCGCCACGGCGAGGCCGCCGTGGCAACATCTTCGGGCATGAAAATGGCGGCGATTGCCGACCCGTAAGGGGAACATAGCTTTGGGTTTATGTCCTTGTTGTCTTTTTGAAAATCAAAATGCAGCGAAAGGTATCTATATCTATTTGGATATGAATGTCATGTGGTTTCAGAAGATGAATTACCGCCTTGTCGCAACAGTATCCACCTTCCACCATGTCCTGTCGGACCTTCACGTCTAATCAGGCCCTCTGATTGCAACTTGTCGAGCTGTGTCCTAACCTGTGCCGCACTGACCGTGCCAAGCTGCTCCGCGATGGTTTTCGCAGATGATCTGGAATTGGCGCGAATGGCATCCATAATGGCCATTTGGAATTGCAGACGATTTTTCGCTATGAGATGTGCAACATTGTTGCTTGGGAGTCCAGCCTCAGGACTGTGTTCATCATCCAATGGGATTGTGAGCGTGAAGACGTCCTCCTCGTCAAAGACTGGTTCAGCGCCAGAGTAGAGTCTGACATACTTGTAGAGATTTCTCACCCCCGACCCAAGCTCATCGGCACGTCCAATGGCGTGGAAGAAATCGGCGATGACGGGATTCTTCGGGCGTGGACAAAGGTTCTGCAAGGTGATGTGCCCAGGCTGCAGGGCTTTATTGGCATTGTCGGCAAGCATTGTGTTCTTGCGGATGATGAGACGACCAGGACGGGAACTTGTGTATTCGCGGTGAATCAAAAGATTGCCTACTGCTTCACGCAGTATCTTGTCCCGCAAACTGACCGTCGCGCCGTCTTCCAGATAGAACTTGTCTGGCAGCCATTTCTGCCCGAAGGCAATCAGGCTGTCGTATGCTTCAATCAGATTTGTGGCAACCGTGAGGCGATCATCATACCTGTCCTCGTTCACCCTTTGGAGTAGGGCGTCGGTCTTGTAAGCAGGGAAATGCCGTCCGATAACCTCGTCCTTTCCCAGCAGCAGGATGGCCGCCGCGTTGAAGCAATAGGCGTTTCGGGCAGCGTCATAGACATAAAGCCGTGCGCTTTTGAGCAATTCCATAGGTTCAAGCTCCTTCCACGGATGATCAGGGCGGAATGCACAAGCCATCTTTCGGATTCGCGGTATTATGTCCAACCGCAAATCCTCGGAAGTAATATCAGGATAAAGAATCTGCTCAGTGTAGATGTTCCGTTTGCGGATATACATCTGCGCAATCTGGTCAGAACTGGTGACCTTTATGTCCGACTCATCGATTCGATCATAGCAGATTCCACGAAAACGATGGACATCGCCGCTGCGAGGAACTTGAATGCGGATGATTTTGAATCCATCGTAGTCCAAGGCTTCTGGAAGTACGCAAAATGGTGGATTCAGCAGATTGGCATCGTTCATGACACTGATGAGGTTCTTGACAATGTCCTTGACGGCATTTGGCGGAAGACCGACAACAGTGCCATCATCCTCAACGCCCAGCAGAATGTCGCCGCCGTCCCTGTTCAAGAAGGCACAATAACTCTCGAAGGTGTCATCCCGGGCACCTTTTCCCCCTCGTTTGAATTCAACGGTTGGACCCTCACCCTGTGCGCGAAGCCTGTCAATTTCGTTGCTTTCCATCTTGTGTTCCTCAGTCACATGTTCGGATTTTATCCATAATTTATCGCGATTAGGCAAAATTGCAACAACAGAATCGCGATTTTTATTGTGATTTGGCTAACAATCGCGATTTTTCTCGCGATTATACCATCATCTCACAATTATGTGGACAATCAAGTCGGAGGTTGCTTCAATCAAAATCTGTGATGCGTGTGTTTATGTCAGGCATTTTCGTCGCTCCAGTTCAAGAGGGTGTCGCGAAGGTAGTCGGCCTGGTCCTGGTTGCGCCTAGGCATCCGCTTCAAATCAAGGTAGAGCTGCACATCGGAGACCACGGGAAGCTCGTCCACCTCATTGCCTCCGTAGAGGAATCCCGCATTCTGTGGAATATAAAGGATCACATTGCCGTCGCTCACGACGGGGAACAGATTGGGCAGTTCATCGGGTATCTGCTCCGTGTAGGCCATGATAATGCTTGATTCCATATAGGAGGCGCGCAGATATGCGCCCGACACACCTATGAAGCCAAAGCGGGCATTCTGGCCCTTCAGGGACTCTGCGACCATGTTGAGTCCTTTTGGGAGCGTATCGAAACTGGAGTCAAACATCTCCGCACGTAGCGGTTGAAACGATAGACGGACAGCCAGTCATCCAGCATCTTCTCTGGATTCACTAGAAGATAGCCGTTGTCCTCCTGTCGGACATAGCCGTTGTCAAGCCTCAAAAAGGGGATGGCCGTCGTCGCTTCGCCCTTGAGGGAGTTCGTGGGGAAAATACGAAAAAAAAGCCGTGTGACTACTCACACGGCTAAAATAATGGTGGTGCAGTTGCGGCAAAATCGAAAGGAGCACTATTTTGGGGATACTCCTCACAGTGACTGGTTGGCAGCACAATCAGGGAACAATGTTGCTATCATATTTCTGATAGCCGGATTTTTTAAATTCCTTTGTAGACGATTCCACATAACATCGGTTCTTTCTTTGTCTGCATGTAATGGTGGATTATAAATAATACCTAACAAAAAATAGATTTCTGGGATTTCAATATTATGTTCAGAAGCAAAAATAAGTTTCGCCTCCGTTGTTTTAGTATTAAGAAAATCATTTCTGAGCTCTGGAGGAAGTTGGTCATATATCATTTTCTCAATTCTTACCCTCATAGCAATACAAACAGCGAAAGGATTTGAATTTTGTCCTAACAAATATTGATTTACTTGTTGTAAAACTAGTTCATGAAATTTTGTTTTATCAGCATACACTTTTTTTATTTTCAAATCCATGAAGGCATCTGAATAATCTACATCTGGTGTATTTGAAGAATAATGAAAAAGATGTTTATCCACAAACTCCTTAATACGGTCATCCGTTCTACATTCAATTAACGATGACATATGCATATCATCTGAAAAAGAAGATTCATCCAAATAGCATACATTCATTTTTGCAAGACGGAAATGCGAAAAGAATTTAGGATCTAGATGTGTAAGCAAGAAAGGATATAGTTCTCTTTTTTGCTTTCTAAATCTTTGTATCATTTTTGAAACATAATATTGGAACGCTACAAGATTTGCATCATCCAAGTAATCAAATAACTCATCTATAATTAAAATGCATTTGTCCTTTTTTAAAGTCTGCTCTGTCTTAATCAAATTAAGCACAAGAAATAATAAATCTCTCTGCCCATTCGATAGATAATCAGCGTCTGGGAACCTAACAACCAATTTACCATTCTCTTCCTTTGGACATATTGAATTCCAAGATGAATTAAAATCGTTTATTGTTTGCTCATAATGTTGTTTATGTTGAAGATATTCATCCCAAGCTATTACCTGTCTGTATTCCTTTTTATTTTCATAAAGACATATAAATTGGATCAAGATTGAAAAAGCTTCTATATAAGAACAACCGTCCACCGTCTTTATAATATCATTCAATGCTGTTTGAATAATAGGGAGTTGTTGTATTTTCTGTTGAATAATTGTGCAGAAGATTTCTTTGGTGATGTTTTTTACCTCAGCGCTTCGTTTTATATCATCAAAAACCGCTTGTGTCTTTTTGAGGAATAATTCATGCCATGGTAGTAAGTCATTAATTCGTATCGTAATTTGATGATTACATAAAAGATTGTCGATATTATGAAGAAAACGAGAAAAATGTTTTGAAAACTTATTTCGAATCGTTGATACTCTATATGAAAAAAACTTTTTTGGGCGGAATTATATTTTCCAAAATAACTGGTTCAATTTTCATCGACGAAATTGCAGTCGTATATTTTCCATGGTTTTGTTTTGTTGCTTTTGCCAAAAGTGGGCTATTCAACACGGCAATGTCAAAAAACGAAGATATGCTATTATTTGATAATGTCGCTGATAGAAGCTTCTCCTGGTCTCCGCTGACATAACAAATTTGAATTTCTGGTTTATTATTGGGATCGCGCCTGTGATAATTCTTCTCATCTAAATCGATTCTTTTTGTATTTAATGATTTAAAAGCAATTGCAACAGAACTTTTTCCAAAACCATTTGGTGCTACTAGAATATGTGCTTTATTAGGTACAATAGTCCTTTCCTTGAAACAAAAAAGATGGTCAGCCCATCCCTTGATATTACAGATGCGTATACTGGAAATGTAATTCATTTGTTGTTCTCCAATCGTGATTTATAGTAAATTTCCTTCAAATTACGTATCTCCCACTATATTGCACATAGGCTATTGTTTTACAGATTAAGTTTTGGTTATGCCAAGGTGTTTCAGATTAGCGGTCTAATACGCTTTGTCTCCTTTCTTTGATGATGTTGTCGTCATGCACGGATGATGTTGTCGTCATGCACGACAAAAGAGTTCTGTTAGTGTTGATGGGCGTAGGGCTGATTGAGTAGTTCTGGCAATCAAGGGGAACGGGTGATAACCGAAAAAACTCACGTTACTGAATTGTAATGCTGGCAAGTAGCGTACTTGGGCAGATATCTGTGGGCCTTCCTCATAGATTCGCCGCCTGACCTTTTCAGGCATAGGCACGAGGCTGTCGCCATCGCGCCACCAGGCGATGCCATCAGCCTGGATGGGCAGGCCTATTGGGCGTCCGGCAATCACGAATACAAGTACACGCTTACTTTCTTGTTGAAGCAGTTCGAAATCAACACGCACATGCAACTTGCCGATGAGCCCCTTGCGCGTCCGTTCCGGCTGCTCGAAGGCCTGGCTGTCCACGACCTTGCGCGGTCGCTTTTCCGTTATCCCGAACATGACGCGACCACCGCCATGGTTGGACACGGCGCAGGCGTACTTGACGAGCGTGTCGAACTCGATGGCGTTCTTCGCCTTCTTGAACTCGGCATTCTCTCCTTCTTTGGCGTTCAGCAGTTCGGCTATGGTCATCTGTCCTCCGTGGGTGGATTATCTTTTTTCAGCTACATGTCTATAAGATAATCCGTTTGGGAGGATTTTCACCTTGGGATAGCAGAATAAAGAATTTCTGTTGGGCAAGAGACAAGCAAACAAGCCTTAAATGTGAACTTCCAGTGAATTTTGACACTAAACGGCGCCAGGCCACCAAGGAAAATCACCGTCAGCCAGGAAATCTTCGGATTTTCTGGCTTTTTTGTTTGCAGACGGGCTTTCGGCCACTATATTATTTAGTGTTACTTATCACTAAACACACAGACACAGCAAGGAGAATCGTAATGTACCTGCCCGTTGCCACTCAAATCCCCGACTGTCCCGGGCGCATCATCCGCAAGACGAAGTCCGGCGCGACCTACATCTACTACCAGTACGGCCAGAGATACAACGCCGAGAAGCGCTACGCCATCCCCGTGCGCGCCTGCATCGGCAAGCTCACGGAGGACGGCCTGATGCTGCCGAACGAGAACTACCGCAGACACTTTCCCGGCGTGAACCTGCCAGGCGAGAAGCCCCGCTCGTTCCGCAGCAGCTGCCTCCGCGTGGGCTGCCACTTCCTGGTCCGGAAGCTGCTGGACGACTATGCGCTTCCGTCGATGCTCGGCGAATTCCTCCGCCCCGTCGACCTCGGGCTGTTCCTGGACCTTGCGGCCTATTCCCTGGTCAGCGAGGACAACGCGGCCCAGCACTATCCCGACTACGCCTACAACCATCCGCTCTTCACCGAGGGTATGAGGATGTACTCCGACAGCAAGGTGTCGGAGTTCCTCGGCTCCGTCACCGACGACCAGAGCGCCGGCTTCCTGAACGCCTGGAACAGGGGGCGGGACCACGGGGAGCGGATCTACATCTCCTACGACGCCACCAACAAGAACAGCCAGGCCGGGGACCTCTCCATGGCCGAGTTCGGCAAGGCGAAGGACGACTCCCGTCTTCCCGTCTTCAACTATTCGCTCGGGCACGACCTCGTGTGCAGGGAGCCCCTGTTCTACGAGGAGTACCCCGGAAGCATAGTCGACGTGTCCCAGCTCCAGTACATGCTGGAGAAGGCGCACGGATACGGCTACAGGGACGTCGGCTTCATCCTGGACAGGGGATGCTTCAGCCGCGAAAACATCGGCTTCCTCGACGGGAAGGGCTACAGCTTCGTCCTGATGGTGAAGGGGATGGGGCGGCTGGTGTCGGAGCTTGTGCTTGCGCACAGGGGGACCTTCGAGTGCAGCCGCGCCTGCGAGATAAGGGAGTACAAGGCGTATGGAATCACCGTCAGGGCGAAACTGTACGCCGATGACATGCGCGAGCGGTTCTTCCACATCTACCACGGCACGGGCCGGGAACACGCCGAGCGCGAGCAGGTGGAGCTCAAAATGGAGCGGATGGCGAAATATCTGGAGAGGAACGAGGGGCGCGAGATCGCCGTCAGCGATACGCTGCGGCACTACTACGATCTTGTTTTAAACAGAAAGAGGCTGCTTGTCGCCAGGGAGAAAAGCGAGGTCGTGGAGCGGGAGCTCCGGCTCTGCGGATACTTCTGCATCGTGACATCGGAGGAGATGACCGCCCGCGAGGCGCTCACGCTGTACAAGAGCAGGGACGGCTCCGAGAAGCTCTTCAGGGGCGACAAGTCCTATCTTGGAAACCGCTCCATGCGTGTCTGTTCGGACGAGTCCACGTCGGCGAAGATATTCATCGAGTTCGTGGCGCTGATCATCCGCAACAAGATCTACACCAGCCTGAAGTCGGCGGTCCTGAAGAACGAGAGGAAGGCGAACTACATGACAGTCCCAGCCGCCCTGCGCGAGCTGGAGAAGATCGAGATGATCAAGGGCGGAGACGGTGTCTACCGCCTGGACCACGCCGTCACAGCCACCCAGAAGGAGATACTCCGGGCCTTCGGCCTCGGCGAGGAGTTCGTCAAGGCGAAGGCCGCTGAACTGAGCGAAAGACTTCGCAAACTGTAGTGCAAAGGAGATGGCAGAGATGGCAAAGGCAAGAAAGACAAGGCGTTCCGTCACGCTGGACGGCAAGATCACGGCTGCGCAGGAGAAGGTCGTCAGGGCGAAGGCAAGGTACGAGAAGGCGGTGAAGACTCTGGAGGCGCTGATGGAAAAACGCGAGGAGTGCCGACGCAGGGAACTGATGGAGGCCGTCAGGAAGAGCGACCACACCTACGAGGAGATACTCTGCTTCATCAAAGGCTGAGGAGTGTCGGGGGGCGTGGCGTTTTTAGTGTCAAAATTTCTGGAAGTTCACATATATTATTAATAGATTTGCTTTATTCTACTATGCAATTAAAAAACATTGGAGTAAAAGGGCTCAAAAAACACAGCCCATTAGCATTAGTACACAACAAAAATATGGAGCAAACTATGGGGAAATAATACAAAAAAAGATATAAGCTGCTAAATAATTTCTAAATAGAATAGTTTTACCAACACAAAATTTATAAACTTATCTTTAGCTAGGTAAGATACAATCTTGACTTTTAGTTGAATATTTAAATAATGAATCCCCAATCCATTCCTGTCAAGGAAAAACCATGTGTATAATTTGTTTCAGTATGTAATCTATTCTCAAAATCACTCTGATCAATATTTAGCCAGAGATTGAATAAGGAGTTGTGTTTCTCAAACAAATGATGATTCATTATCACCCTTTTTGCATTTAGTTCAACAACACCTAATATAAGATGTGGAAATAACCCATTGTTCAAAACATATTCATATTGTTTTTCATACACAGAGTCAGCAGAAACGACAGGGAGATTATCTTGATGTAGTTCAACTGTTGTTGAGTCAAACGCATTACTTAAATCTTGAAAGAAAGAAATAGCAATAGTATTACTTTCAGATAATTTAGGAATAGAACAAATAAGAATTAAGGGTTCGATGGCTTCATTATTAAGAGATGAATAAGCAAACTCTTTAGCTACTTCGAAAGACAAGGATGTTGAAAGAAAAGATGAAGAAAACTGTTTCCTTTTTCCGAGTGTATGAAGAAAGGCACGATAATACCATGACAAATGTGGCTTATCCGTTAAGATTTGATTGAATAACAGTTCATTATCTTTAGCTAAAAAATAAATGGAAAATTCTGGGTTATTCTTTTTGAATTGAACTATAACCTTATTGTTTTTTCTCATCTCTTTAGCAATAAGAGAAAACAATTGAGTATTTTGCAGTTTGTATTCTGATTCTAGTGACTGACATTGAGAATAATAAAAACGAGATTTTTCTCCGTAATAGAACAAATGCTGGTAAAGCGTATAATCAGAATAATCAGTATTAGTGGCAATCAATAGATCTGTTAATTGAGCCTTTTTCACTCCTCTGAAAACTATTCTCCCAATAGGTGTTGTTTTACATTCAATTATTTTTTTGATTTTTTCAAGGAAAAAGATTTTTTTATCTCTTGCTTTATCAAGTTCCGTATTTCCTGGACAATAATAGGTATAGTCCTTGATTATATTTTCAAGTTTAAAGAACGAATCATCATTTAAATGTGTTTGTTTAGGAACAGAAATTGAAACATAACTCATTATTTGTTCAGCCGTATCCAGATCAAGTTGTTCCAAATCATTTTTCCGTTTGATTAGATCCTCATTAAATATCTTCCAGTATTCATCATTTGGCCTTGGAATTGATTCTTTCTCTCTCATATAATCAATACAGTTTTGAGCAAAAGATCGAATAGAAGGAAATAAATGTAATGAACCGTTCTCCTTGTGCCAAAGATAATGCCTTCTAAACAACTCCGTAACGCCTCTTGGAATACATCTATCTGCCATAGCAACAAGGTTAGATAACGGGCTTGAGATACTTAATCCATTTTGACGACGATATTTAGCTGAATGTTCGCTTATGGCTAGACAAATATCACTCACATCATTTTCATTTAAAAAATCCTGAAGCTCACTTCGTGCTATTTTTGCAGATTCAAGAGAGTGATTGGTCTTTCCTGATTGGGAAATGGATGAATCATGGAACACTATAGCCGCAAACTCACAAATAGATAATTCACTTCCTTTTAGCAGATAGGCAGTTTGAAGAACATCCAGAATATGATTCCAACCATGGGAACCATATTCTGGATAATATGGTTTAGCTTTCTTGATTACAATGTCAAATAGTGAGTTACACATGATTATTTTGAAGAAGAAAACAGAGTTTTCACAACGTTAAAAAACCAAAAAAGGTGGATAAATATGAAAATAAATATATAAAGAATAACATAGAATATTTTATTTACTTTAAAGTCTGCCAAAAACAAAACTAAAGTACAAAACAATGAGAAAGAAAAGAGATGTGAAATCTTGAAACCCAAAATAAAAAGAACTATTAATAGCACTATCAAGGAAAAATGGTAAACAAGTCCATGGAAAATAGTTAAAATATTGCATGGAAATCCATCAAAAAAAGACATGCGTAAGACAGAAGAATAACCAGTAGCCCATCTCTTCCGTTGAATGAATAAACCAGATATCGTTTCTTTGGCAGCTTCAGTGCATAATTGACTTCTTGACATATATATTTTTAAATTGTACTTTCTAACAATAAGACCAATCTGCAAATCATCTAAATATGTATTTGAATCAGGAAGAATCCCATTGAAATCTGATGTCTTGATAATGAAACATTGACCAGGTATAGTAATACCTAAGTGGAATTTCCAAAGAAACGGCCGAATAATAGAATGAGAGATAAATTTGTCAATTTTAATTATTTCTGGTAAAAGTCCATTATTAGAAACACCGACAACACCAAATCCTAGAGAAGAATTTGATAATATGAATTTAAACAAAAAATCTATAATCTCTTTATTTTGTAAAACAATGTCACTGTCTATGCTTAATATATAATCTTCCTTATCTTCAGTTACAATCTTTCTAAGTCGTTCGTATTTTGTTTTCCCACCATCAACAATCAATCGAAAACGACCATACTCTGAATGTTCATAATCAATCTTCCTATTATTGTCAGAAAACACATATAAACAAATGTTACTAAAATTTAAATCATTAAATTTATTCAAAAGACCATACAAAGAATTGGGTATATTTTCATTGCAACGTAAATAAGTAACAACAGCAAGTTTCCCAATAGAATTGTGGTCAAAATCTTCCATCGTATGCCTCGTTGGTTAAACTTGTTCGTAACGCTTTGGAACAATAATATGGTTTCATCCCATGTTTTTTATAGATATTGGATAATTCCTTAAAGAAAAAAAGTATGCTTTGGATATCTGGTGACTTTCTATTCCTTAACAAGCTTCCAGTATCTCGATGAAATACATTTGCACTAGGAACAATACCATCAGTCGCAAGTTTTTCACAGTATGTTAAAAGTGGAACTTCAGGCTCAAGACCAAAAACAAAATTAGTCCATACATTGTTCTTGCCAAAAATAGGAATAGCACGATATAGACACTCTGAAATATAGTTATTAGAAAAAAGGTTTTTACCTGGGCAAAAGCGACTCCTCCATGGTTCAGAATACACTTCCGTATTGAATACAACTGTAGATATGCCAGATGATTTAAGTAATATTAAAGAGGAATCTGATGGAGGTGGTTCCATAACTGCAACTATCCCCTCTGGGCATTTATTCATGCAAAATAAGGGAGCTATTCTATGGGCAATTGCAGCATATATTTCGGCCTCGAAATCCAAAGATGTATTTTTTAAATTACCAGAAATTATTATTGGATGTAAATGAACAGAGAAGATTTCATCATGTTCCGCAATTGAGACAGCCTCCTCTAGATACTTTAAATAAGAATCTTTTTTCTTATACCAGATTGAGTGGTCATCCGATAATTCAATGGCAGTAAAAATGGCAGTATCTTTACCTACAATGTTACTAACTGTATTGACACCACAGAATGAACAGCATTTTTCTATTGCGCAACCATTCCATGGAAGAATATTTAATTCATCGTATCCGCATGAGGATACGTATTTTTTCGCAATTTCACCATTTGAGAGTATCTTTCTATAATATTGAGGCTCTTTTACAAAATCAACCTCAATACTCTCATCAAAATACATCGAATGACTAAGGATAATATGCCCATTATTCATATTGGCAATAAGACGTTCTTCACCTTGAGAAGGCGCGACACATGAAACAACAGTTTCATATCCATCACTTTTGTTTCTAAGTATGAGCTCTTGTGGACGTGTCAATGCATTTGAATCATTAGGAAGATTATAGCATAAGTTCTGCATTTTTGCATTAACTGTTCTGGCAAAATCCAAAACAGGAGATAGAAACTCAATTCCCTTAGAGAGAATTTCAGCTTTCAATAAACTTTCACGACCCATATTTGCTCCTTATTTAATTAGTTCATTTACAGCATAAAGAACGTCTTGAACTTTAACTTGTTTCATACATATATGTTTGTTTGGGCATTTATATTCCCAAATTTTGCAAGGAGAGCAAGCTGGACTTGCAAATATGGTTTTATGAGGTGTGATATCATTTGTGTGGCAAATCACATGTGAGGATGGGCCAACAATCATGACATTAGGAGTACCTTGAACACAAGCAGCATGTAACCATGCAGAATCATTTCCAATGACACATTTTGCATTTTTTGTGGAGAAAAATAGTTCACGAATATCATCAAACATTTTTACTCTAAAACCTTTATCCTTTATTTCTTGATACAGTTCTGAATCTTCATTTCCAAGGGCAAACACAATGTCCTCTCCTTGATTGGACAACAGATTGCCCAATTCTATATAGGAAGATAGTGGCCAACGCTTTAGAATTCCAACTTGGCTCGAACCTGGACAAATAAGAATGCATGTTTTTTCTGTTTCGCTTATGTCAAGCTGACGACACAACATATTGGATACATATGGGAAAAACTGTTGAACAAGAAACTCATGGCGTAAAAATCGATTTGTACACTCTTGTGGCAATTCAAAAGTATTTGTATAGAAAATGTCAGCACCTTCTTTGACAAATTGCCGTGTAAATCCTATGCGTTGTTTTATTTCTGCAATAAAGCCAAACAGTCCAGAATGAGATATCCCATGCAGGTCAAAGAATAGATCATAATTAAGCTTCTTCACATCGACTATGGTCTTCTCCCATGGCCTGAAATCTATGCGTTTCCCCGGTTCTTCTATCTCATTAACCGTATGGATATACGAAATGTCTTTATTACATTGAACAAGATCAGCATGTCTCTCATAACATAAATATCCAATTTCAATTTCGGGATGAAAATACTTAATGCCCGAAATAATGGGAAATGTCCTGATGATGTCTCCAGGAGCACGAAAACGGCAGAATAGAAGTCGTCTATATGGAGCGAAAAACTCAATTTTATGTCTAATTAGATACTGCCTGATTAGTGGAAAAAGATTTTTAACTTCATATATACCAAATAGCCTTATTACATTTTCAATGTTATAAAACTCACATTTGTCATAGAAAACATCATTGCATTTGTTAGTTGAAACGTCAATAAGAAGAATATATTTAAGCATTTCAATATGTTTTTTTATCCTGTTGAATTCTTTGTTATCATAAAGATGAATTATCTTGGCTACTCTTTCCCAAAATGCAAATTCTATTGGGCAGAAAGGTAATGAATTGCCATTTGGCAATAATGTATTGCAAATACCATCTGGTATTATGCTATGAAATCTTACATCAACTTGATAAAAATCGTTATCATTTGCTTTGAAGAAAAGGGTCAGAACCTTTTTGCCGTGGATATTAGACTGGTTAATGAAATATGAGTCAGAAAAGGGAGTAATTTCTTTTAACCAAACATTAAGTTCAATATCGTCTGCTAGAATATCTAAATCATGATGAAGCATCTCAAAATTCTTTGTCGCTAATTCCAGAGACAGACCACCACGAATAGCAAAAAAAACTTTTCGTTGAGTTAATTGATTAAGCAACTCAATCAAAGGATTTGGTAATTCTTTAACACTTATGGGGCGAGTCGGAAAATCTTCTGGTTTATAGTAAGTATCCATGCTTATTCCTTGGTTGTTTTTTGCTTAAAAATGTTCAAATGAATCGAAATCTCCGCAAGATTAGGAGTATGAAACGCTCGCAAAAACAATTGGACATCTGGGCAAGATTTGAAAGATGGCATTTGTGGTCTAACTATCAATTGTAATTTTCTGGCAATAGCGGCTAATGTATAAGGACTATTTCTTTTATTTAGTGAAAAATACAATAGATTCGCTCCCCTTCCGTAACTATTGAACATTGATATATATTCTGCCAGTATGCTTGAAAACCATTTTTTACCACCACATAATTGGTAAATTAGTCCATCAGAAAGATCAATCTCCTGTCGTCTAATAATCTGAGCACCACAATATCTTAGATACTCAGTAATAGTCTCAATATTTTTTACAGCAAAAGGATATACAAGTATTGGCCATGATGCCGGTTGCCATCCTAAATTGCATGGCACGCAGAACTCAGGAATTAATGACCAAATCTTTGAATCAAATTTAGAGATAAAATTATCACAGGGAAATGAGAAAGCATCATTAGCTTGCAATAATAAACTTTTTTCTTTGTTTTCATCCACACATTCTTTTAAAAGAAAGTTTACAGATTGTGCAGAGAAACCAAAACTATATAAGTATTCTTGACAAATGCCCATTATTTCTCCTTTTGCAAAATCAAATGAATTTCATTAGCAAGAATATCTGTGATTGCCTGTTTACTTTGTGTTGCATCAACACTCTTTATTGGCAGTTCTGGAAAAATCTTTTTTATTTTCTCTATGCGTTGTGCAGTTATTTCCAACGCCTGCAATTCATCTCCCATTCTTAATTGTCTTCCTCTTGCTAATACACGGTCTCGCGCGATTTTAGCAGGCAAACATAAATAAAAAATTACATCATACTTTGGGAAGTATTTAAGTATTGGCTTTAAATATTCTATCCCATCCTCAAATTCATAGTTGATTGGAGTATTATATAAATAGGTCGATACAACACCGCGTGACATAATCACATAATCAAAAGATTGCATTTGTTTATACTGTTTTTCAAGCGAATTTATATTACTGAGCATATCAAGCAATATAAATAGGGGATTAAACCAGGGAAGATTGTCTGCAAATTCAAGCCAGTCAGATGTGTTTTTATAAAGACATTTCAATATATGTCCATATCCTGTGTTAAGTGTTGGCAATTCAAAATAATACCCATTAATCCTTTTGGTTTTATATAAAAAATCTTGGACAACTTCTATTTGAGTTGTTTTTCCAGCACCATGCATTCCCTCTAACGAAATGAGTGGAAAACTCGGCTGGAAGATTTCAATATCTGCCATTTCGATGAAGTTTCTTATTAATGTCTCATTAATATCTTTGTATTTCATCATTTTTCCTCCGAGCTAGAAAAAGAGTTTTAGGAAATCCAGATGTGCCTTCCTTCTTGTCATGTGGGAAAACATAAAAATCGCATACAAAACCTTCTTTATAAAAGAAAGAAAGAAAATCGTCTCGTGTATAGATATTTGGACAATTTTCTTTCCACTCATGTTGTAATCGATACTTCTTTTCCCAAAAGATAGGAAAATCTTCTTTGTCTTTTGTTGAAAGTGCAATTCTATCAACAATTATAAAGAATCCATTAGGTGTTAAATTTCTGATAAACTTTCTAAGAGCTCTAAATGGATCATCTAAATGATGAAGCACAAATGAGAAAACAACAGCATCCACTGTTATATGTTCATCAAACAAAAATAAATCACAACAATACAGTTTTGCATAAGGTAAAAAACTAACAGCTCTATTATACAGTTCTTCTGATTTCTCAATTCCATATAGAACAACATTAGAATTATTGTACACCTTTTTTAATAATGTGCCGCTCCCAAAACCGACATCTAGCAATGTATGGAAATAAAATGGTTTTATAGTTTCAAAAATAAAATCTGTATCTTCATTTATTTGATGATTCTTTAACGAATCCAGAAAAACATTAACGTCTTCTTTGCAAATCTCTGAAGGTAATCTATGCTCAAAATCAAAACTGTTCTGCTCAACGCAAGATTTATCGTGTTTATTTATACTATCAAGTAACGTGATGATTCCTTGTTTAACTTCATCTTCTGTTATTTTATCCATACACAATGCAGGATATCCATACCTACATTTACTTTCATTGCATCCTGAGCATTCTAAGTCTTTTCTAAAAAAAGAAAAGCATCTATTTTCCCCCCAATGCCCGAATGGTGCTGTTGCAGAGAAGAGTGTAATACATGGGATACTTGCTGCAAGAGCCATATGGAAAGGACCGGTGTCATTACCTAAATAAAAGGAGCATTTGGTCATCAAAATTATTTTTTCTCTGATTGTCAGACCTTCACCCTGAGCGGAGTAACCAAAGCCAAGTTTTTTAATGCAATCGCAAACTAATTTTCCATTATCTTCTGAATCGAAAAACACTGGAATAAAATCAAACTGATTTTGTAACCAATTTAAGATATTAATGTAACGTTCAATAGGCCAATGACCAGACGCTTTCTTTCCAGAAAAGCAAACGGCAATAAAATGAGCATGTGATTTATTCTTTAGAAAACTTTCAACTTTCTTTTTTTCAGACAATTGAAATTTAAAATCTATAGGAGCAATTAAACATTCAGGATAATGACGTTTCAACTCTTCTCTTAAAAAATCGTAATAGGATTCACTAATAGGAGGACTTCCTAATATAACATAATTCTTAACAGAAATTTGCTGAAAAAACAATTTGTCAAACTCCGGATTTCTTTTACCAATGGTGAAACCAATGTCATAATGACGATATCGTAAAAACAATCGCCATAAAAATCTTTGAACTTTCATTATCATCGGATATTGCTTTAGCAATCGCACTAGATAAATATGATTAAAAATATTCATATTTTCAAAAATTTGTATATGGGAATCATTCTTTACATATCTGACATTGTATAGGTCTATTTTCGCATCAATGAATATTCGCTTAAGACTTTGTATAATTTGAAGGAATACCAATGTGTCGCCAAGTGTTCCGCCATAATTTATTAGGACGCGTGTGACTTTTTGTGCTAAGGCTTTTTGAATATCAATCTTATGTACAAGTCTTACTGTTAAAACGGTTACTACATATTCGGAACCATATTTATGCATTAATATGCAAGCACGATGTTGACCGTCAGCCAGAAGATTGTCTTTTGTTAAGATTATGATATTTCGAGGATTATATCCGTTATCTTCAATACTCTTTTGCAATTCAATATATCTTTCAATAGGTCTTGGAGTTGTTGCATCAATTTCTCCATGTTTAATCAAATAATTTTCATATACTTGTCTATTTTTAATGGGATCCTCAATATACTTAAACGCCGCTGTCTCTTTCAATGGTATTATATCCCCATATAATAGCACTTTTATATCACCCAATTTTACACTTCTTAATTCATAATCAATATAGTATCTTTTGGCCCAATGTTTATTGTAAAAGCGCTCATCTAAACAAAATTCCTTGTGACACAGCAAATTTGAACAATGGTAAATGGGGGTATGATATATGCGAATGCCAAGTAGTGTATACTCAATCCGCATTTTATCAAGATTAACATTTTCCCCACAAATCTTCATTTCCCGGTGATGCCTTTATTCTTTGATTCATCCTAATCATCTTATTTTTTTCAATCGACCATCTCATGTTCAAATTCAAAAGTAAAACCATTGCACAGATTCCTGCGACATTCCTCTTCGTTTTTGGCAAAAGAGAAAAAAACTATTGTAACTATTCAGAACCCCACCCAATGTGAGGTCCTTGACTGGAATTTAATATAAATGCGCAATACGATTTTGCCAGTCGTTGCCGGCAAGAAAGTTGCGGAGTGGATTATTGTGCCACTTGCTGTACTGAATGCACAGCCCTAAATGGCAGATTGTGCATCTAATCTGGCAGTGCGGTTTCCCTGGCAGTGC
>JAEEGL016296770.1_pt1 | contig 24445 bp, 17 predicted proteins | sample 9134231 | NCBI WGS metagenome assembly JAEEGL01 (sample SAMN16246548, study PRJNA631951) | gut metagenome | biome: gut microbiome; feature: rumen; material: fiber-attached | host: Bos | place: Iran: Karaj | collected 2018-10
CTGCAGGCTCTGCTGCTTCAGCGGCAGCGGCTTTCTGCTTTGCAATTTCCTCAGATAGAGCTTTGAGCGATGCATCCTCGATGCTAAATCCTGTCTGCTTCTTCAGCATAAATGCGAAACGCATGGCTTTGTAGGGACTCTTGCAGTAAGCCTGGCCTTGTTCTTCACCTGTGATGGCCACCATCCATACATTGTTCTCACTCTTGTTAGACTTCACTACTGTAATGATAATAACTTTTGCTTCCATAACTTTTATATTTTTAAATTGTTAGACTTATCTTTGATTATACTTTATTCTTAAACTTTATATACTTCGACATATGTTATATCTGCCATCAAATCATTGGCCATACCCTCAGCTATCTCTGTGGCCTGAGCGAATGTGTCCGCTTCAACCTCGTACTCATAGTACTCACCACCCTCGCAATTTACAACTACACTGTAGATATTGCCCTGATAATAGCGCTTGTTATACAACCTGCTGTGGGTGAAAACCGATGTTTGAATGCTCTGTGTCATAATTCTTATTTTTTAATGTTTGACTTCTTGTTAATGATAAGCTCCGAGGAGCTTTTGTAATTTTTACGTGCAATATAGAGCAGCAATCGGAAAGTGCTTTAATGCAAGGAATTACAAGGAAAAATCTGGAATACCACATTTTGTTATAGCCACTCCTGGCGTGAAGAAAGAAAATGCGGAAGGCTGCCATATTTTTGTGAAGGAATCGGGAGCCTGTGACCAGTACTTGCAGTGCACGGGATTGCGCTAAATTTGCAAAGGAAAAATCAGAAAGGGCCTTTGGAAGCTATCATGAGAAGGCGGACATGACTTATAGAATGAGAATGACACAGAGCTTAGCAAACATTCACCCTACGGCGGGTACTTTACTAGCGCCTTCCTCTTTTTTGAGGGTAATATCTATAGTGTGTACCTTTGATTGAATGGTGTGGTGAGTGATGTGCGAGATATTTAGGCGGACAACTCCTTTTTCCTTGGCTGCAGGGATAGCTGATGGGTGGCCACTACCCTACTTCTGCTGGCAGATAATGTCGATGTGATAGAAGATTAAGACTTGCGAATAAAGTATCAAAGGAAGGATTACAATAAATATAGAAATTGATGAGCAAATGACCTCTTTCGTGTATGAAGTCCGACACACATGAGGATAAAGAACAACGGGTAGTGACAATCCTGGTACTTGAAGAACGATTGGCGTACAATGGAGTCCATCAGAGACTTGCATACATTTTGAAGATGAAGCAGAGTAAAAAAGAGACAGCAGACCTCACGGCTTGCCGTCTCAAACTTTTGGGTAATATAAAAGCATTTGCTATATTCAGCGTCCAGAAGCCTCGCAGGAAATTCTAGTGACAGAGTCCAAAGAATAAGTAGCGATGCCCACGCTTTTAGCAAAAAGTAGAGTCTCACGACTCAATGTCTCATATAATTGGCAAAAACGATACGACCTCATGGGAATGAGGGCAACGTTTTATGATGCAAATATAGTAAAATAAAAGAATTGTTGATTGATTTTGAGACAAAATAATATGATTTGCGTATTTTTTGGTTGTACGATGGAATATTATCCTTCTTTTTTCGTATTTTTGCATCGTAGATTATAACAATGACAATATGAAAGGTTTCTTGAAAGAGTATTGGCTTTCCGCTTCTGTATTGCTAGTTATGGCAATTATAGTTACGTGTAGTACCAAAGGAACAGTATTGTCTCATAATGCGAATACTAAGGAGCCTATAGCTACTCAAGATGATGCCAATGCGGACGAGTCTGTTATTCAAACGATAGATATTCCTTTGCCGTTGCAAAATGTTTCGGAGCAGATTCTTTATAGGAAAGGATATGTAGTCTCTTATAACAAAGATACAAAAATTCCTAATTGGGTTGCATGGCATTTGACTTCAGAACATACCACAGGTAGCTTTAAAAGGTCTGGAAACGCGTTTCATGAAGATGTTGACGTCCCATTACCTAGGGCAAATAACGATGATTATAAAGATTCTGGGTGGAGCCGTGGGCATATGTGCCCAGCAGGTGATAATAAATGGAATCCTGATGCCATGTATGAGTCTTTCCTTTTCACTAATGTATGTCCTCAGAATAGAAATTTGAATAGTGGGGTTTGGAATCAGATTGAAATATCATGCAGGAACTGGGCTGAAAGATATGGTGATGTATATATTGTTTGTGGTCCAATCTTATTCAATCAAGAGCATGAAACGATCGGTAACACACAAGTTGTTGTTCCTGAAGCATTTTTTAAAGTTGTTCTATGCCTCAATGGTGAACCTAAAGGCATCGGGTTTATATGTAGGAATACTGACGGTAATCGGAAAAAGGATATGTATGTTAATTCAATAAGTCAAGTTGAACGTGTAACAAAGATGAAGTTCTTTCCTCATCTTGATTATGATGTAGCAGAAAAAGTTAAGAACCAGTCTGATTTGTCAGATTGGTGATGAGAGTGAGGCACAATCACATTTTTGATTCTGCCTCTGCTAAATCTTTTACTATCAATGTTCGTACATTCTTCTCCTTCTTTGTTATACCAGACTCATCCAGCTTCAGGAGTATTTGATGAGCGATATTGAATGTACAAGACATTGCCTTCTGTAAAGTTGCTTCATTACATTTTCCGCCCTGCAGTAGTATAGAAACAGCTTGTATAATTGTATTTGTATCTATATCGATGCCTGAAATAGAATGCAACTTGGGCTGCTTTTCAGGTAAATCTATAGAATGAGCCTTAATCTTATATGAGTCAATAATAGGATGTGTGCTGATATACTGTGTAATAAGGTCTTTCGTGTTTTTATCTACATATGGTGTTGAAAAATGCTTTATAGATGCTGTAGTAGGATCATAGAACAAAGCATCCCCAATTGTATACAAACCTACAGCGTCAGAAGAACCTAAAACAGACTTTGACTCGATAGATGATTCTAATTTAAAAGAAATACGAGCTTGGAATGCTTTTTTCATTTCTTCTGTAAGCATATTCCTTCTGATATTATGACGTGTGGATGCGACAATATGGAAGCCATACTGAGCACCTTCTGATAAAATGTATTTCATTGTGCTCTGATAGTTGGAAAGTTCCATTATATCAGATAATTCGTCAATAATGATAATGATACGAGGTGTAAAACTGTGGCCTTCCGAAGGATCAAGGTCCCCTGACAGATAGAGTTTGTTATATTCATCTATGTTATTACATGAGACTTTTAAGAAAAGGCTTTTGCGTAGGGTGAGTTCTTCAGCAAGTCCAAATAATAACTGTCCTGCAGAAGCTGTCGTATCTGCTATTTTATAACTTTCCCCAAATTCAACAAGATAATTCTTTTGAATGCCCTCATAGATATTTAGACCAGCACCTTTCAGGTCGAAAAGGGCTAACTTAAATTCATATGGGAAGTAGCAACTAATAAGCGAGTATATTATCGTATTCAGAGAATTAGTTTTTCCGCTGGTAGGCTGGCCACCAATTAAAGCATGGCCTGCTTTGCTTAAATCTATCGACAATGGACTACCATCAGCCATGAGTCCTAAAGAACAGCATAGTGAGTCTTTAGGCTTTTCTTGAGGAAGTATCGATTGGAATGAAGGGGCCATTGGTTGTTCTTTGATAAGCTCTATTCCGATTTTGTTTGTACCTGGAATGGGAGCAATAATTCTACAGCCTGTAGGAGAAATTGCTTCAGCAATCGTGTCTTTAAGATAGATAAGTTTTGTGATTCTTATGTTTGATGCAAGTGTTATAACTGCATAGTACATGGATGGAGTCTCACTAAAATCTATATCAGCAGTATCTACCTTGAATTCTGACAAAACATATTTTATATGTTCTTCAGCAGCTTTGGCTGCAGCACGATCCATAATCATACCTTTAGAGTCTTTGACTCCAGTTGTATTGCTGGATGAGTTAGAAATTGAATCAACAGGCAGCTTGTATACTTTATCAATAGCTCTTGGGTCTTTGACTTTATACTTCCCTTTGATAACAATCTCTTTTATTGGAGCTTCCTGCTCAACATGGAGTATAGATTCAAAAGGTATTGTAACAATACCCAGGCTATCAGACAACCATTTAAAGACGGTTATTAACTTTTGTACCTGATAACCGGTTTTCTGATGAACTTCGGATATAAAAGAACATATCTTTAAACTGTTGTCCTGTCTGTCAGGCTGCAGCATTATCATCTGTTCTGCATAGCCTTCATCAATGATATCTAATAATATTCGACGCTCAGCACGTAAATCCTTAAGAATACCATAGTCCGACAAAATGTAGACTAACCGCCGCTCTTTAATTATGTCACGGCCATAGTTACTTATTATCTTTTGAATCTCTATCTGAATATTCATATTACTTACGGTATTTCTTTATGAAAGCTTGCGCTTCATTATATTCCTGCTGATTGAACATTCCTGGTTTAACGGTTAACCAACAATGTGGGCAAACACATTGTAGATTAGAAGGCCTATTATCATTCATGTGCCCATTTTTATGGTGCACTCTCATATAATGATAATCCGTTCTAGAAGATATATGGGAACCACATAACTCACATGTATAGTCCTTTTCCCGAAGATAATTCTCAAGGATGTATTTTCCAAACTCTTTTATTATAAGTGATTCCGCTTTCGATGGAGCCTTTTTTGTTTCTTCAGCATAGCAGATGGGGCATAGAGTTACTAGGTTTAAGTCTCTATTATCTGCATTTTTACCATTTTTGTGATGAACCTTTAAAAGATGATAATCAAATGGATTTGACAAGTGAGTTCCACATTTCTCACATGTGTAATTTGATTTTTTCAGATATCGATCCTTTATGGTCGCCCAGTCTTTTGTATATCCCCAATGGTCAACCTCTGTATCTGTATTTTCAGTAACAGCTTCCCCTTCTTCTTTCAGTTTTTCAACAAACTGGTTTAATGAAATAAAAAATGGGAATTCGTCAGATGCCAGCTTCTGGCAGTATTTACAAAGAGGAAGATCAGTAACCTCTGTTTCTTTATCGTCATTATCTTTATCCCTAACCATTACTGATTCCACGTTAGCACCTCTGTATTCTGCATGAAAAGCCCCTCGGCGTATAAAATCAGATATTACTTCACATTGACGTATATGAAAACGTGGCTTTCCATGTTCTGTTAACCTATAACTGCGTTTGTACATGAAAATTTTTCTCAGCGTACCTGTGTCGTCTTTATAGAAGATACCATCATCCTTCATAACAATATTGTTCTGAATCTCTGATTTTCCTAAATCTGTTACTGGCAAAGGGCGATATCCCTCTGCATTGCCAACATTATATCCTAATGAGCGTAATAAGTTTTTAAGCCCATCAAATGAATATATAGGAACTGGCTCCTCGTTATGTTGATTGTTATTTGGCATTTTTAATCTTTATTCTTTTTTACGAAATTCTCCAATACTTCTTCACCAGATGTTACAATGCGGAATTCAACTCTTCTTGACTTATCTAGGTCGATAGGATTCTTTGAATCAAAACAGAAGTTACCATCAGCATCAAGTGCCCTTCCGTATGAAAGACCGTTTGCTGTAAGCCAAAATTCTATCATTCTTCGCTGGTCTTCTGTGTAATTATTAAAAGCTGGCATATTTCTGATGTGCATCAGGACACTAACAGAACGCAGCTGTGAAAGGATTGTATTTGCTATATACGGGTCTTTGTTGAACTGAGGAGCGGGAACATTATCTGTATGACCTTCTATTCGAATCTCTTTGATTTTCTCGTGAAGAGGGTCGTTAACGAGAATATCAAAATACTTAGGAAGGAACTCATCGAGTATTTCCTTAAATTCCGGTGTTAAATCATAACTGCCAGTCGCGAACAAAACACTGGGATTGTTGAAGCGCATAGACAAATCATGGCCAATTGTCATTTGCCATCTGGCTGTGTCGCTTTTAAACTTATCTACTAATTTATCATGCAACTGCGTCCTTGTGTCTACATAATCTGTTAGCACGTTCTGATTCTTCTTCACTCGACTGATATATGCAATCGCAATGAAGAGGAAAATAATCATCAAACCTGTCATCAGGTCAGATACAGACATCCATACATTATGTTTCGCCATATTTATCTCTTATCTTTAATCATCGCCTGAATACATACATCAAGCTGAGAGAGCGTTTCACTTAACCTATTATAGAAGTGCTGGTCAAGGGTCTGAATTTCGCCTTGCAAGAACTGAGCGCTATCGTGAAGCTGCTTTTGAGCCTCCATGAGGTTCCTCTTAGCATCTGCCCAGAACTCATTGTTGTAGTCACGGAGTTTGTTAAGCTCTTCTAGTTTGTTAATAAGGTCATTGACAACTTGTGCAAAGTTACGCTGCTTTTCCACCCATTTATTCAAGTTCTCGGTGTATTCTTTATATTCAGCGATATTCTTTGAATTAGCTTCTGCTGCATCTCTCATTGCCTTTGCTGTAGCAACGAAGTCCTTATCTTTAGCCATCACTTGCTCTAGGCCCAGGACAATTTGATGTAGCTTTCCGCCATCGTTAATAAGAAGTTTCGTGTCTGCTTCAACTTCTTTAAGCGTCGTCGATGTCTCTTCGAAGTTGGTATTCATTTGATTGTATTTACTTGTCAACGAAGTAATCATATTCTTATTTTCCTCTTGCCATGTAATCATACGACCAACACTTTCGTTTAGCTGTTCAAAGTTTTCTTTAATCAGCTTGCTTATCAGAGCGTTCATCTGTTTCTCGAACTCTTCAGTAACGCCCTTCATTACTTCAACCAAGGCCTCTGTATTACTCTTTCTCAAAAGTTCAGAGAATTCCTCGAATTTCTCAGTTAAGAGAACATTCGTTTCACTCATCTTTTCCTCAATTTCGGTCACTTCGTCTCTGATAACAGGACTTAGCTTCTTTATTTCATCGATAATCTCATTCTGTGTTGAATAAGTACCTGTAGAAGCTTCTACAATTTCAGCAACATTATCGTTGACAGCTTTAACGGAGTCGTTGAGAGTGTTAACAGATTTTGTTTGATTTCCTAATGCTTCTTCGACGTTACCAACAGAAATTGTTATACTTTCCAATCGACCATCAATAGCGTTATTAAGGTCATCCAACTTCTGGATTGTTGCTTCAAATCTATCTTTCAACAATGCAAGAGATTCACTATTAGTTTCAGCGATATCTGCAGCAACCGCATAAGATTTGCCTAGTATAGCAATACTCTCATTAGAGTGGTTTGAAATAATATCTAAGGTAGCTTTAATTCCCTGTGAATCTTTGTTTATATCATCAAGTTTCTGTATAGCGGTTTCCAATTTATTCTCTAATAATGTTCTAGTTTCATTATTAGCAAGGGCAATATCGGCAGTTATCGAACATGCCTTGCCAACGACATTAACAGCTTCATTTGTATGGTTTGCCATAACATTCAAAGCAGTTCTCATTTCTTGAGAGTCTTTTGATTGTTCCTGAATTTTAGATAAAAGAGAAGAAAAGAAGGACTCCTGTTTCTGATAAACTAAATCCATCTTATTAATAAATTCATCCTGTTTCTTTGTAATTAAATCCATTTTTTCGGCGCTTGCTTTCTCCATCTTAGCCACTGACTCTGTTATCAAACCTGCAGCCATATTAATGTCTGACACGCCTTTATCAATATTGTCATATCCTGAACTTACTATTTTGGATAGGAAAAGTGATCCAATCATACCTGCAAGCGATGTAAAGAAAGCTGTTTTCAAGCCGCTAAGCAAAAGAGGAATACTTGCATCAAGATTGTTCGGATCGAAATTGACAAGGCCAAGTGTGATACCTGCGAAAGTTCCAAGTACACCAATCGTAGAAATAAACGTTGGAAGGTTTTCTATCCATCTCCTTTTTTCAACAAGTCGGTCCTGGTTTTTCTGATATACAAAATAAATCCATGACACAAGAAAACACAGTACTACTATGCCTAAGAAGATGAACGAAATGTAATTAAGCGTTTCTTCTGTGAACAATGTATGATTTGTCTGATTCATATATATTATACTTTTTTATCTAATACAGTTTAATATGTTTTCCAATGAATTTAAGTCTGTGATAAGAACTTCGCGAGGCTTTGAGCCATGTGCTGGCCCTACGACACCTGCCTTTTCAAGCTGATCCATTAAACGTACTGCTCTATTATATCCAAAAGCGAAATTTCTTTGTAGAAATGATGTAGAACCACTTTGGTAACGTACAATAAGACGTGCCGCATCTTCAAAAACCGGGTCAAGATGGACTAAGTCAATAGGAGGAAGTGGCTCTGGAATATAATCATCGAGTTCATAAGCACTGAAATATCCTTTTTGCTTTTGGATGAAATTGCATACTTTATCGATGTCGTCAAATGAAGGTAATGCACATTGTATTCTTTGAAGCCCAATGTTTCGTGCGGTAAAATACATATCTCCGTTACCTACAAGTTTCTCGGCACCACCATAATTCAAAATGAGTCTTGAGTCAGTCGTTGTATTAACCCTAAATGCAATTCTTCCCGTCAACTCTGATTTAATGCTGGTACTTATTACATCAGCAGTAGGACGATTTGTGGAGATTATAAGATGCAACCCAACTGTTCTGCCTTTTTTTGCAATTTCGAGAATAATAGGTTCTAAAAATCTTGATGTATCTTTTATAAGTTCACTATATTCATCAATAACTATGACAATGTATGGTATGAACTTGTGTCCGTCTGCAGGATTTAAACGCCTACTACAGAATTTCATGTTGTATTCTTGGATGTTTCTCGTTCCAGAAGATGCGATTAATTCATATCTAGAATCAAGTTCGACCTTTAAAGCGGCAAATGTTTTAATAGCTTGTTCAGAGCTGGAAATGATTGGATTCTTATCATAATTAACATGAGCTGCCAAAAAATGTTTTGCGATGGCTGCATATGCGCTCAATTCTATCTTTTTAAAGTCAATCAAGACTAACTTCAAATCTGATGGATGTTTTTTGAAAAGTAATGAAAGCAAAATTGTATGAATACAAATTGATTTTCCTTGTCCAGTAGCTCCTCCGATTAACAAGTGAGGTAAAGTAGACAAATCAAACATAAAAACCTTAGAGTTTGTTTCTTTTCCTATGACACAGGGGAGTTCCATATAAGAGCTTACAAACTCTTGAGAATTAACTATAGATTGAAAGTTCAGACATTCTGGATTATTTCTTGGGACTTCAATTCCAAGTTTGTTAGATCCAGGAATAGGTGCAAGAATTCTTACGCCCTTAGGAGAAAGGAACATAGTAAATTCTTCTTCTGCATCCTTCAATAACCCAAAACTCATTCCTGGAGCAGGTTCTATTTCCCAGAAGTCAACGTTCGCTCCCCTTACTAACTTGATAGAAGATATTTCAAATCTAAATGAATTCTTAAGAATCTCGATAATTCTATCACGTATTGAGTCAATTTCTGCCTTATCCATGTACGACCTGTTGGGAAAATCAAGTAAATCCCAGTTAGGGAAATTGTAATCTGGAAGGTCTCTATGTGGGTCATAGTCTTCATTAGTCTCAATAATTACGTTTTCCGTAGATACTTGTTCTGACACTTCTTTACTCTTAGTCATTTTTGACTCATTCAATATTATTGGTTTTTCTTTAATATAGCCCAAACCATAACCGAATGAATTTATAATATATGAGACTAAATTTTGCTTGGTACCGAATTCATTCACATACTGTTGGCAGATGGATAGAGATTCTACTTCCCAGCTGTTAACAGTAGTAATTCTTTTAATGTATCCTTCATCTAACATGCTCAACAATACATTCTTTGCTGCAGGATTATCCTTTAATAGATGAAAATCATTCAAAATATTAATAAATCCTCTATTGTTCAAGGAGGCACGACCTAGTGTTGAGACTATAAATTTAATAGCATCAGGAATGTCTTTAGGTTCATTTGTTTTGGGGGATTCTTCAACATAAGAATCTTTAAACCGTACCACTTGAGTCTGAGGATTGTCAAAAACAAATCTTTCCTTTGGAATCTCTAGCTCTTCTGAATCTTCAAATAGTACTTTTGGGGGCTGGGGATCGTCAAAGACCAACTCTTCTTCAGGATTATCTAGTAATTCTGACTTTTCAGATTCCTTTTGATTCTTATGACCAAAAAATTTTGAAAATATATTCATTATTAATATCTTTATAGAAGGTTAATAACATTCAAAATAAATGAGCAGTCAAAACCTTGGAAGACTAGGCGTTTGACATTATTACCATCTCTTTGCACCTCCATGCCATCAGAGTATGGGTTTATCCCAATTATCTTTGTATATGGAACTTTGATACTACGTGATTGTCCCATAAAGATTATGTTTTTGTTTGTAACGTAAAGACTTCCTAAACCCATATTTTCCATATAACTTGTTTCCACAGGATGACCTTTGAATCCACCAGTACGGTATGTGACACCTTTCATTACGCGGAAGCTAAATCCACTGTGACTACCAACGAATTCTTTACGAATTTTCTCCTGGTACATTGTGACGTTATTGTAGCACCATAGTGCTGTTTCACCGCGTGTAAGAATAATAGGTGCCTGGATGTTGTAGCGTGGTGGACGGCCAGCCTGAAGGTCAGAAAGGATTGAGGATTGACCAAGCTCTTCAATATGAGAACCCTTCAAAGATGGTGGGAGATTTATTAATGACAAGCCTAAAGTGGAAACATATTCATCTACCTTTTGTTGTTGAGATGGTGTCATTAAACCATTCTTCAGATAGTTTTTCCCTGCTTGGCCCAGCATTTCGTAATAGGCATCCTGCTGTTGCTGCCTACTCAGTGGCATAGTATGCATTACTTGTTCAGAAATCTGCAAGCTGCGCTGGAGTTGCTTCTGACCAGTAAAATACTCAGCCATAAAACCTCTTAGCATTTTCTGGCATAGTCTATCAAGTGCACCTGATTTGTTAATCTTGTTATATGAAATAGTAATGCAACTTAAAAGGTCTTTTACCTTCTGTAAGTGTTGAGAATGAAATGGCCAATGGATTACGTTTGCCCATTCATCTATGCACTTTGATGCAGATTCTGCTATGTCATCTTCTGACGCGAAGTATGATTGTCTAGCGAAAAGTATGACCTTTTGTAACTCTTGTGGCGGCGTACTATTTTTAAAAAAAGAGCGAAGAGCACCCTCCAAGATAGTAATACCTTGGAAGTGCTTTTCTTCGCATTCTTTGTGTGCGTGAGAGAAGAGCCCTGCACTTTTACCGCAAAATTTGCAATCTCCCATACTATTATTTACAAATCGTCGTTTGCTATTTCATTAGACTCCTGTTCCCTAATCTCTTGGTTTATTTTATCTTGATATACAATTAAAACTTTATAATTGTTCGTCATACTGACAGATATGGTACCATTAGCTGTTTTAAAATATGAAGTCCAAGTACAGTGATCGCTGTACAATGCTGTTAATTCAGATCCATCTCCCTCATAATATGGATCCAAAAAATATTCGTATGATTCTGGTTTCCCATATTTTTTTGTTAGCTGTTGTTTTATCTGTTCATATTGGCTCTTTATTGTATGCCAGACATGGTGTTCTTGAAGATAAACCATTACAGCATAAGCTTGATGTGTTTTTGGCGTACCTACAACTAGTACACTACAATCGTTATTACCAGCAAAAGGACCATTTAATGCTGCAGCATGATAAGTATAACTATAAGGCTCTTCTAATCTGTATCCAGATGAGCATAATGCTTGTATTAGAGCTTTTACATCACCGGTGATGGGGAATTGTTTAAACAATAGATGTTTTCCATCATCAATAATCTCATTAGGAACCAGAGGTGATTCCTCTATTGATATATCATTCTCTGGCTTAGTATTGATAGTAGGAGTTTCATCTGTCCAGCCCATTGCATATGCTATACTTTTTAAAACATATTCAGATAAGCCTTCCTTGAATCCATAATTGTCCACCAGGTTCTGCTTGTATGTTGCTATTGTTGTCTCATAGTCATTTTTCGACTGGCCTTCAAGGATAAATTGTGCCATCAGACCCTCTGAAATCAAACTTTTGATTACGAACTTAGCTGCTGCAAATTCTTCATATGCTTTGAAATCGCTTAGAATGTTCACTAGGCGGGTATCCTTCAATATGTCTGCACTTTGCAGAGAAACAATATTTTTTAAGGCATTATATAGTTCCATAATTTTTGTAGTTATTAGTTCTTTATAAAATCACTTTTTAGAATATTCTTTTGAGAGTTGTTGCATCAAAACGTCGTATTTATTTAGCTGTTTGAAATAATCTTCTTTGGCACGACTTAAGTCCTTCTTGGCATAGTCGAGTTCGATACGCTCTTTTTCGTCTCTAATGAACTTTGTAGCAGAAATCTTATTCTCCAGCTCTTTTATACGGGTGTTAAGTTGCTGTACGCTGTCTTGAGTAGTATTAATTTGGTACTGGATGAAGTCCGTAATATGCTCCTTCAGGTCTTCGGGGTTGTAGATAAACGCAATAGACATATCGTCCTTGCTGCCAATTTTGCTGAGTTGGGGCAGGTCAGATTCTATCGACAGTATTGTTTTATCTAAACCTTCATCAACCAAAAGTTTCATGACCTGAATATAGAAATTCACCAGATTTGTTTCAGCACCAAATGAATCGTCCATACCATCAGAACCTAAGAATATGGCAGTTGGGAATTTACCATCCCCTTCATAGCAATAACGAAACTCGTTGATTGCCTGCGAGTCGCAAAGTGAAGTGGTCTTATTCAGAAAACAATCCTCGTCCCATGGAATTGGTTCATCCCATATAGGGTCTTCCTGGAAAGAATAACATTTTCCGTCGCCAATATGAAAAGCAAACCAGTAGTCTTTGGTTTGAACATATACCATCAGCGTGCAGCCATAATGCTTTTCGAAGGTTTCTGATGTTAAGAACCTATCAAGATACTTTTGAGGTACGTTTGCTTTTTCCCATTCTGTCAGCTCGTTCTCTTGGGCATGTTTTTTTATTTTCTCGTTCCATTGGTAGATAATAGATGAGAAAAGCTGTCTCATAGCTTTGTCGACATTCGATGGTTTGTCTTTTACTTCTTCGGATTTGGTCGTGCCAACAGCAGTGAATGGTTGGCCTTTGAACAGGTCACCTCCACCGTTTTCGACAAAAAAGGTGATTGAATGCAATGCTGCTTCTGCTGCATATTCAGCACCTACGTCGCTACGGAAATATGGCTCACCTCCGTGACCATCACAAACTATGGCCACGGAGAGAGAGTTATCAGCTACAGCCATGGAGTAGTCTTGACAAACTTTGTTTGTTGCTTTATGACTTTCTCCTTGACAAGAAAAGCTATATGCTTTAATCATATATTAACCCCAATCGTCAATGTACTGACTGCTATCGACGTTGTTTACAGAGGTACTGTCTGCTGTTTCTGCACCGTCGATATCCTTAGCAGCGTCTTGTACGTCCTTAATTACTTGCTCCTGTTTTGTGGTGTCACCTGCAGTACTACTCTTACTACCAATCTGTGAAGAAGTAACGGCAACAACACGAATTATTTGCTTCAAAGCCTCGATGTTGTGTACAGGGATTACTGCTTCTGATGAACCAGTGAAATCTTTCAGTACGTCCTTATCTGCATCGTCGCCGATAGCAATCGCAATCTTAATAGCAGCTTTGAACCAGTTGTTATCTTTCAGTTTACGAAGACCTGACTGATAGTCGTCTGTAGGACCACCATCTGAAAGTAGAATAATGGCTGGTGCAAACGAACCACTTGCAGACTGCATGAAACCAGAGCGAGACAGTTTTGCTGACAGTTCCTGACATGCTTGACCTAGAGATGTGAGGCCACCTGCAACAACATCTTGCCAAATGAAGTCTTTAGCAAGTTTAGGCTCGTCATACAGCCAAGTGCAACCACTTGAAAATTCCAGTGCTGCGACTTTAATCTCTGCGTCTGGGTTTGATTCAGAGATGTCGTCCAGCATTGGCAATACGTTAGCAACTGCGTCGTTTACGGCGCCGATTTTGTTACCTTCCATACTTCCAGATGTATCAATCAGGAAGAACAGGGTCATTGTTCTACGAGGAACACTTACGGTTTCATCTAATAATCCCATAGTTTTAAAGTTTATTTATTAAGCTAAAATTTCTCCTTTTGCGCCTGGTGCGCCTTTTATACTTGACCCAAATGAAATCTTCAGTCCGTTTAGTACGGGCATGAAGTCGCTTGGTTCTACAACTTTGACCTTTCCGCTTGGTGTATCAACGTGCCAACTTGAATTAGTCAGATTGCGAACGATACACAATTTGTCGTCATTTGGGAAAACACCAACTTCTCCATCAGGAATGTTGTCATTGTCAATATAGAGCTTAGTTCCAGGAGTCAAGATAAGATTTCGGTTGTTTATCTTTAACTGCCTTGAAACATCGATGTCTTTACCACAGTTAATGCACTTATGACTTCCTGCCTTCAGGTCAAGGAATGTCTCTTCATGGCAATGTGGGCATACTACTAATTCATCACGAACTTGTGTGATGATTTTCTGCCAGGCTTGTTCTATGATTCTCTTCTGGGGATTCTTCAGTTTATCCTCGCTGAACTCTTCAATGAAAGTGTCTTTGAGAAGAGAAGGGAACACTGGCCAGCGACGAATAACATTCTGGTGTACGCCACGAACTGGAAGGTTGCTCTTGTCATTTGGATTGAAAATGAAAAGTGCATCACTACCGTAGAAGCTCTTTTCATATTTTTCTGTCATACAAGGGCATGCAACGACTTTTGCTCCCTCGAAAGGATGGTTAGCGTAGAAAAGCATGAAGAGGATTACAGACAAAGAGAAGCGGTCGCTGTATTTGTCTGGTATACCTCCTGCAACAATCTCAGGGGCCATATAGCGAGCTTTACCCATAATGCCAGACTTCTCTCCTTGTGGCATTACGTTGTCGTTATCGCATATAAGAACGTCACCATCTGTTGGTCGGATAAAGAAGTTACCATCGTTCAAGTCCTGATAACTGTAGCCGTGCAAGTGTAGTTTCATGAAACCATCGCAGATCTTCATGGCTGCAGCCAGCATAGAATCGAATGATTTGAAACTCTTCTTGGCCAGCAGATAGTTTCCGAATTCAAAGTAATCATTAGGACGAAGGCGCATGATATAGCCATAGCTGCCTTTCTCTTTTACGGTCAGGTATTCTGGCCAGATAAAAGCATCACTTGGAGCTTTAGCGTTCACGTTATGCTCCAAATTCTTGTAAAAAGCATCACCTGGGGATGTATGGTACCATTTTAGCGCCATCTCTTGACCTGCAAGATCAACGAGATAAACTGTTCCTTGTCCACCGCTTCCCAGTACTTTCTTAACCGTTGCGGTTGTTCCAATGGTCAAATTGACCTTATCATTAACTTTTAGTTCCATATCTTGTTTTTGTTATAATCCTCCACCTGAAAGTTCGATACTAGATACCATTTCCAGACCTCCGCTATATCCACAATTTGGGCAAGTGACGTGCTTTTGTCCATGCCAACAAACAACTGTACCACAGCCACAAATCCAAAATTGGTTAGTGTGGCAGTGGGGACAGCCAGGAAAATTAGCATCGTATATAACGGCACCTCGTACTTTATGCGCATCAAAACGCTCTCGATGTGCCTTGGCTTTATCAATCTTGAAAGCCCAAACGAATTTTAGGTTGCCTCCTTTGGGGTCAACAGTAATAGCAAAGGGCTTTTTGGTCTCTTCGCATGCAGCCATTACAGCAAAGGCTTCTTTAGATACTGGTGTTATTTCTGCCATTTTAATCGAATTTTAGTTTCGGAAGTGAGTTAACTATGTCGACAGTTTGTACTGAGACGTTGATGACCGAGAGGAGAAGATCCAGGATGTAACGGGGCTGGTGGTGTTCACGGGCCCAGTCATTAGCATCATTCTTGATGAGAGATTTTGTGTCTTGACTGACACAGTATCTTTCAACAATCCATTCAATAGCGGACTTACCGTTTACAATATATTCATAGGCCTTGGCCGGAATATTCTCGATTGTGATATTACCGTTGTATATGATCGTGGACTTGTCCTGCTTTGATTTGAAACGGAGCTTATCTACAACTCTGAAGTAGTCGTAGTCGGCATCCGTGCCTGTAAGCTTGCGGTCACCATGTACGATTACATCAGGATATGCAGGAACAGATTCATAGTTCAGATGCAAGTCGGCCAACTTCTTTCCGTATGTATAGAAATCCATGAAGTCATTTACGTTTTCTACGATAGGGATGCGTGGTAGGGACTTCTTCAAGTCAGTTGCAAAACGTTCACGATATGTAGGAGAATGGAGGATGCCATAAACATAGTAGAATATCATTTCCTTTGTGATGTTTTTAGCTCCACCAAAACGATTCCGTATTTCTTTTAATATCCAGTCATTAATACAGTCATGGCGAATATATCTATTATCATCTCCTGTGCCGAAAAGGTCTTGGTCATAAGCATCAAGAGTTCTGCTTTTAGCCCCTTTTCTCATTCTTTTGTTTATAAGTTCTTTTTCTTTTTTCTTTGTATCCTCATACCAATAAAGTGGAAAACACTGTGTGGTAGCAACTAAATGGAGATCTGGTACTTTATCACAGATAAGGCATGAAAAATCCTTTGTATCTCCAATACTCGACATACAAATCCACAAATTTGGGTTAGATTTGTTAAACGAGAACGGAATTAAATATTGGTTTTCATTTAGGTTTTTCCCATAATAGAGATTGCATTTATTGAAAGGACGATATAAAGCTTCAGTTAAGAAGCCTTCATCAAACTCTGTTTTTTGCCCTTTAAGTACTCTGTTTTTTACAACATATGACCAACTAAATTTGGTAAGATCGGTCTCTACATCTTTTATTTCTCCTTTTACTATTTTATCACACTGTTCATTATAATAATCTATACTTCTTTCTATGTTTTCTCTTAACTTTAAATTGCTAAAATTGTAGCACCATAAATCTCTGTTCGTTTTAACGCCAGAAGAATAAAAAGGAACAAAATATGTATATTTATTATCCTTTTTACTTTCTTTATCTCCAATTATTGGCATAGAGTCAAATAATCCATCACGAAGATTTATCCAATCCTGTTTTTCGTTTGGCTCTATTGTCTTCCATTCAATATTATTAATTGAGTGAAAACCTCTGATAATATCTAATTTTTGATTTTTCGTTAGATAATCTCCTATATCGTAATAATATATAGAAGCTTTTCCTTTTTTCTTAGGATTTTTTACTAATATCGATATTGAAATGGTATTACGTGATCCTTCTCCAAAAACGTTTCCGCATTCTTTGCGACGCTGTTCTCCGCTTGTTCTTGCATTACCACGTAAATTAAAAATGTAAATCGAAGAAAACTCTTCTTGCATGCATTTACGCATCCCGTCCTGCGCGTTTCCTTCTATCCACGATCCATTACTTATAAATGCAACAACTCCCCCTTCTTTATTTTGATTTATTCTATCACTAGCCCAACGAAACGCTTTAATATATGTATCATAAAGTGAACGTGGATTATTCTTCGTGTTTTTAATATACGTTTCTGTTAATCTTTCTTCTAAGTGGCGGTATTTTATGTTTTCAGCATTATCGTTTGCAGATGTTTGTCCAACGGAATATGGGGGATTACCAATGATAACACGAACAGGAGCTTTCTTTTGACGTTGTAAACGCTTAGAGTTCTCTGGGAAGAGCTGTGAGAAGATATCATTATCGCCATGCTCGTTGAGCTGGAATGTATCGGTAAGGCAAATGCCGTCATACATTTCATAGCATTCTGGATGCATCAAATCGTGGTATACAGATTCGATGTTAACATCGGCAATGTAATAAGCAAGAAGAACAATCTCGTTGCAATGGATTTCATTGCGGTATTTACGCAACATATCTTCTTTGCGGATTAATCCGCTCTGGAGTAGACGAGCAATGAATGTTCCAGTACCCGTGAAAGGATCTAGAATGTGTACGTTTTCATCTGTAAGGGATGTGTTAAATTCCTCTTTGAGGATATTCTCAACAGAGTGTATAATGAAATCAACACATTCTTCAGGGGTGTAAACGATACCTAACTTTTCAACAGTCTGTTTAAAAGCGCCCTTAAAAAATTTCTCATATAGATTTCTGATTATTTTCTGTTTCGCTTCTAGGTTATCAATGTTGCTGACGTTGTTTTTGACAGATGTATAGAATTTGTCTAAAACTGCGGTATCCATTTCCATACCTTCTGATTCGAGAATATCAATCATATCCTGCATAGAATGGGATACAGCGTTGTTATTGACAAACTGGTAGTCTTTAAATAGAGCATCGAAAACAGGACGGGTAATCATATGCTGAGCTAGCATCTCAATTGCCTGACCTGCATCAATACTATCATTAATATTCTTATGCAGACCCTTAACGAAGTCGTCAAAGTACTCACGGGCTTTGGCGTTTTCTTTGATAAGGGTGGCAATACGCTGGATGAATTTCTGGGCAATTTCTCCAACGGACTTTGCCCAGTTTTCCCAATATAACTTGTCGCCGACTTTTTCGACGAGACGGGCGTAGATACCATCCTGAAGTTCTCCGAACTGGAGTTCCAGCTGGCGGGCAACTTCTTCTCCAGAAAGCTGAATAGCTTCTTCTCCCACACGGTCTGGGGCTTCATGACCAACACTATATGTGCCGTGGGGAACACCAGCTACAGTGATCTTAGATGGACGCTGTTTGTTCAGATTAATCTGGTTTACATGCGCATTGAAGTTTTCATCATGAGAACGAAGAGCATTGAGGATGGTCCATACGACCTTGAAACGCTCGTTGTCTGCTAGAGCTTGCTCTGGAGTAACGTCATTTGGTACGATGACGGGTATGATTATATAGCCGTATTTCTTTTCGTGGTCGGTGCCTTTTCCGAACGAACGCATTACACGACCTACAGATTGTACGACTTCAACTTCACTGTTGCGAGGAGAAAGGAAGAGAACAGCATCCAAAGCTGGTACGTCGACACCTTCAGAAAGGCATCGAACGTTGCAAAGAACGCGGCACTCGTTGGGGTCTTCAGCGTCCTGCTTAAGCCATGAGATAAGGCCATTACGGGTGTTGGCATCCATTGAACCGTCAATATGCTTTGCATAGACGTTAACAACATCAGGACAGTCTTCTTCACGAATAGATTCCTTGTATTCTTCGCAGATACTGTGAAAATAAGTAGCAATCTGCTTAGAAGAGAAGTTCGGGTTACTCTTTGTAGGATTGATGGTCTGGCAGAAAGCAACGGCACGTTTCATCAGGATTGGGTCTTGCTCCTTAGTAACTCCGTTGTCTCCTTTGATACGCTTCGAAAGACCATTGATACAACCGATAAGCTTTGTGGCATCGTCAAACTGGAGTTCTTTGATCTTATCCTTATCAGCAGCCATCGTGTACTGTTCTTTGATTCTTGTACGGATTGCCTGAGGAATATCGTCTTCACTGACTGTTAAAACCAATACCTTATAATCGGTAAGAAGGCCCTGACTAACAGCGTCATTAAAAGTCAAGCGATGGAATTCCTCGCCATAGATATCCACGTCATCCATCGAACAAAGTACATCATCGTTTTCCTTGGCCTTAATCTTCACAGACTCCCTGTAAAGGCGTGGGGTGGCTGTCATATAGAGGCGACGCTTTGCACGAATGAAATCATTATTATGGATTTTCGTGAAGTTGCTTTCGGAGCGATCCTTCAGAATAACGCCTGTTGTACGGTGAGCTTCGTCGCAGATAATCAGGTCTACCTCACGACCATAGGCATCAATAGCTTGTTTGACAACATCGATACTTTGATAAGTGGAGAAGATTACCGTTCTGCTATCGTCCTTGTCGTAACGACGAAGCTGCTGAAGAATAGACTTCGTGTTTGTTGTAGCCGGAACAGCAAGGTCTATGATGCTGGCGTCTTCTTCGTCGGCATCAATCATTTGACGGGTAACTTTTGCGTCGGAGCATACGCAAACGGCCTTCAATGGGTCTTGTTTGTCTGCCATCCATGCATTTAGAGTCTGTCCAAGAAGGGCAATACTCGGAACCAGGAAAACGACAAAGGCGTCTTTGTCGGTCATTTGCTCCATGATTTTGAGCGATGTGTAGGTTTTACCAGTACCACATGCCATAATCAGTTTACCTCTATCATGTTTCTTCTCTACGAAATACTCATAGGCCTTTGACATGGCAATCAACTGGTGCTTCATAGGCTGTTTACCAGACAGCCTTGCCTCGTCGCCATAGATGTTGTTGCGAAGCTTCTCCCAGTCCACTGCTGATATTTCAAGGTCATAGAGTGAAATGCGGTTAAACGGTTTGCTCAAGCCCTGTATTGCTTGTTCAGCATTCGGGCCCCATTTCTTGCGTGATGTCTGTACCCAAACAAGATTACTAAATTCTTTTGTCTGGAATGTATCAGCGTCAATGAAGGTGCGGCTTGCGTTTGCTAAGAAACTATCTACGGCAGACTTGTCGATGGTAGCGTCCTCTGCATAGCACTTACACTGGATAGCCCAGTAGTCGCCATATTCAGTTTTGGCAACAAGGTCGATACCAAGATCTTTGCCTCCAAAGTCCTTGCGACCAGGGAATTCTTCCCAAAGCCAAACCTCTTCAAGCTGTGAATATCGTGGGTCGGTCAGGAACCAGAATTTCATCAGACGTTCAAAGTCTGAGCCTTTTGCTTTCTCTGTTAATGACTTAAGACGGATTTCCTTAAGTATGTCGTGGATTGTATATTTGTCCATATAATATATTATTCTTCAAATGGATATGTTTCGTCGTATATATCACTCAGCAAACGCTCTTTATAAAGCCAATGTGGAGTGGGCTGAATGTGTCTTACTTTGTAGCCTTTCAGCTGTGCTGAAAGGGCACTGATTGAAACCTCTTCACCATTGTAACTAACCTTTCTGTCTGAAGTGATAGTAACAAAGATTGAGGAATCATCCTTCCAAGTAAGGATGTCGCCTTTTTGCAATCCCATTTCGTAAAAGTTTAATGCTGGACGCTTTGCCATTGCTTTGCTACTTGCGGCCTTGTCATCGTCAGTAAGGTCGTTTTGAATTTCTTCGGTAACATCATCTGTTACATCGGTATGGTGGAATAGTTCAAGTATTGCTTTGGCCTGTTCTACATTAATACGGAAGAATTCACGATTTTTATTAATTCGCTGTGGCTCAAAGGCTTTGTGAAGGGCCTTTTCAATCTTTGCACAGTCCTTACTATTAACTTTGCAAGCGAATTGACACTCAAATGCTACAGGAACTCCTGTGGTGTAAAGCTCCTTCATTCGCTTTTCCAAGTCCTCTTGCTTTGTCATACCAATCTTTACAAGACCAGGCATGTAAGGATTTGTAAGTAAGTATACTATTCCGTATTCCATATTCACTAATTGTTGTTTGCTTTGCAAAGATAGTGGAATTATTTGGAATTACCAAGAATTATTAAGAAATTTGTAGAAATAAGCTAAAAATAACTAAAAACCCCGCTGCCTTCTAGGGGAAGCGGGGACTGTCTAACAATATAAAAATTAATAGCGAAAAAAGAAATCTTGGATTAGCCGAAGAGTTCGTGGCGGGCGCGGTCATCGTAGAGGTCGTTATCAATTAGGGCTTCTACGGGGTCGCATCCCTGGCGGCGGGACAGCTTGTAAGGGTAGCCTAGACCGTAACGGCAGGCTATGACGTAGGCTACTTTGTCTAGACGGCGGTACTCTTTGCTGAAGAGAGTCCAGTAAAGGTCAACGGCGCGAGAGTATAAGCGACGGAAAATTATTAGTCGATATAAATTGTGGTGTCACTCTCCCAGGCGTATTTAATCAGGATGCAGACGTGAGCTCCGAATGAAAGAACGTCATATCCGAATTCATTATATGCATTACGCATATTCTTGTAGGTGGGCTTGTAAAGCTCATCTGATGTAGCTTCCGGACTTTTCTTCAAATAACCACGGAACTTTTCACAGAAGCGATTGGTACTGTCAAAATCAGTGGTAATCAAATTCTGGCTTTCCTGATAGAATTGAGGCATAGGGTTGACAGGGGCATCCTGGCTGCAGCTGGCTGCAGTGAGGAGTACTGTGCAGAAGATTAATAAAACCAAGGGCCTGCCGCATGAGGTATTAACCTTATGCAGCAGGGCACTTGGCATGCAGAATAATTTTAAAAGGTATTTTTTATTTCTAATATTCATTTTATGCTTGATTTTTATTTCGATGTGCAAAGGTAAGTCAAAAATCTTAGAGAGCCAAAGGAATCCATAAAAAAAACTCCCCGAAACAATCTTTTTTTCGGAGAGCTTTACAATTATCTGTCAGAAGCGAAATGCTTTTTGTAGAAATCCTGCAGGGGGAAATCGTGATTGGGAATGAACGGTATGTCATCTAACTGAGACAAACTGCTGATGTTAGAGATTGGAATCTTCACGGGCGAATGAGAAGCAGAGTCATGACCAAGAAGGAAGTACTTGGCATCATCGTTTAAGATATAATAAGGATGAACGACTAACTCGCGTGCGCGCTTATCAATTGATGAATGATAACGAACGCAAACAGGCTTCTTCTTGCGAATGGCCTGATAAAGGATACCGAAACGTTGACATTCGAAACGGGAAGGAATGTTTTTATAGAGAACGATAGGATCATCGACAGAGTCGACCTCAAGCATATGCGCCAGGCGCTCTGATAGCTGTTCAAACATCATTGTACCTTGAATGGGATCCACGAAACGGATAGCCATAAGGGCATGATGAATCTGCTGCAACTCACCAAAGGTTAATGTGTTGTGAAATACAGAATAGCTGCTATCCTCATACATATAGCACTTATAATAACTACGACGCTCTACTACGATTTTAGCTTTGTAGTGATAACGTAGTGTATCTAAATCCCTGTTGACTGTACTTGCCGAAACAGAAGGGAAGCCCTCAAATGCGAGGGAATCGTTAATGATATCCACCATTTCTGGGATGGTATATCCGTGACGCTTTTGTAAGAGGCGGTCGAGAAGAATTTCTCGCGCCAATGAGTGTTTTGTATTTGCCATTTGTCTTTGTTATATCGTTATTATAAAGTAAATTGGGAGCGCAAAAATACGCAAAAAGTGTGAAACAAACAAATTAATTACGCAAAAAATTAGATTGTTTGCAGGATTTTACCCAAAATCGGAAAACTTTTTTCATTTGGTGCTAAAAAGTTTGGAAAAAGCGGCTATAACACGCCACCGAGGGCGATTGGGTAAACATCATGCTGGGGGAACTTTTCGCAGCCGATATAGAGGGTGTCGAAAGCGTCAGTGCCGTCGGTACGATGCTCCAGAAGGTCTTCTTCGGATTCAGGCTGCTTCTCCATTGACTTGTTCTTGTGGAAGCCGTTTCTACCCCGCTCTACTCCTGCAGACTGGATTGCCAGGATAAGGTCGTCATTGTTCTGGCGATTAAAGAACGGCATAAGGCGCTGCTTGCCTGCGAAACCTTGGTTAATCAACAGGTACTTCTCGTCGTGTCGCATAGGGTTGCCCAGATAAACGTCCTGTACTTGCCAGCCGTGGCGCTCGAATTCGTGAACTACGACGTAACGGAAGTCCTGATCGTTAACGGCGTAGTTAGAGCCCAGAGCTGTGGCGTCGTAGTAGAAAATGACTGTTTTGTTCTGGTGGTAGGCGTAATAGGCACAGAAGTCGGCCACAAGAGCGGGGATTTTGCGTTCGAACTTGACGTAGAAGGACTTTAGGACGTTAAGACGGCTACCGACAGGCTGACCACAGACGATCCAGTTGATATTGGCGTTGTAATCCATTCCGATGCATAGAGGGGCCAAAGGGTTGACGTCTTCATCGGCACGGGAGTCGATTTGAGAATTGAGAGTGGAGAATTGAGAGTTGGCTCGGATATCGTAATTCTGCTGCTCGGTCTCTTTCAAAATACGGTCGTAACCTAATTCGTCGAGATAGGCGAAGTTAGAGGCGTCATACTTGTGGTGTTCCTGCATCGAGGAGTAAAATCCGTCGTGTGTGATTCCGATGCGCTGGCAGAGGATACTAGTCTGGAATGTTTTGGGGGTAAGGTCGCGCTTCATCTGTCGGAGATACTCTTCGCCGAGGAGCTGCAGATTCTCAATCGTACTATATTCCTTATAATAAACGGCTACGGAGCGCATCTTGTTAAGAGATTGGTCGAGCCACTTCAGATAGCCTTTCAGGTACTCTGGGACTGGGCGGTGGGAGGCTTTGAGATCAGCAATGTGCTGCTTAGTCTGCCAAATCTTGTAGATTGTACCCTGTATTGTGGCGATGAGCTCGGGATCCATCTTCTCGCGGTAATGCAGGAACCAGGAGCCTTTCTGTGTCTGGGGCATGTCGGAGAGGACCATCATTGCGTGATTGAACGAGTGA
>JAEEGL012784938.1_pt1 | contig 24444 bp, 20 predicted proteins | sample 9134231 | NCBI WGS metagenome assembly JAEEGL01 (sample SAMN16246548, study PRJNA631951) | gut metagenome | biome: gut microbiome; feature: rumen; material: fiber-attached | host: Bos | place: Iran: Karaj | collected 2018-10
GGGCACGATGCCGATGCCAAGCGGTGCAAATGCCAATGTCTCAGGAATCATCGACCAGAGCACACGTGTCATCTCATCACCCTTCAGGAAACGCTGGATATGGCTCATGGCCACCAGTTCGATGGGGTGGGTGTGCAGCGTGGCCTTGTAGCAGGAACCTGTATCCAGCAGGTAGTTCTGCAGGGCCAGGTGTGTGGGCAGCTCACTGGTGGGAACGACCGGCTCGTCGGCGATGACCTCGTACGAGGCGCAGTCGTCGCAGATGCGGATGATGCTGCCGTTCTGCATCGGCTCGCGGGCCAGGTCGCGCATGCGCTTGCCCGTACCTTTACAGTAGAAGTACTTGCCTTTCAGCTGGGGCAGGGTCATGCCAATCTGCTTGACGGGGGCGATGGCCTTCATGGCCTTGCACTCGTCGTCCATATACTCGGTGACGTTCACCGTGATGTTGCCGCCATTGCGCTCGGCCCATCCTTTCTGCCAGAGGTAGCCCGTCACTTCAGCCACCTGGTCAATCTCCTGCTTCAGGGCAGGACGTCCTTCCAAAATGCTCTTCATAAATCTCTGTTTTACGGTAGTTCGTTCGTTTACTCGGCAAAGGTACGAAAAGTCGAGAGAAGAACAAAAAGAATTCATTCTTTTTTTCTTCCGAGACGGAGTAACTTCGCCAACTGGTTGGCAAAGGTACGAAAAAACGAGGGAAATGCAAAAGGAAAACACGTTTTTCTTTTGCATTCCCGTGAAATCCACTCACCTTCCCACTACCTTTCTACCATTGTGAATATAGACTCCCTTCTTGGACAGGGTGGGTTGACGACGACCTTGCAGGTCATGAACAAAACCATTTTCGTCCCTGATAAAGATTGGAGAATTTATTGCATTAAGCCCGCTATTTTCATAAAATCCAGAACCAGAGAAAATACATTCCTCATCAATATTACATCGTGGGAATATGATATTTTGTGGTGGTAGTAACATCCACGGAAGAAATGGCCCCGCACCAGAGCCAATTCCTTCAATCCAAATGACGTATTCATGATTGACTTTGTCTTCACCGTATGAGAGATTCATTTCAAGTAATGGTTCTTGATAGGAATCAAGAACCGAGAGTATAAAGCGACGATGCTGAAGGTTTTTATGGGTAATAGTCTCGATGCGTTCTACTTTTAAGTAAGAGAGGAATGGGACTCCCAATAATGTGTCAGACCTCTCGCCGGCCTCAAGAAGACAAGCAAAGACATTTCCCTCAACACCGCATTTTACAATGTCACCCTCTTTCAAGCCGAAGTCGTAAAGCAAGCGAGGCCTTGAGCTACCCGCAGCAATGATATAGACCTTTTTCCCCACATCACGAATGGCTGCATAATACGTACGGTCAAAATCAAGGCGACCCCGATAGCTGTAGACCTTTTTCCAGTTTTCACCATTAATGAGTGAGTCACCATTTACACTGTAGCCAATTTTATTTTCTTTAATTACACCGACTTGTATTTCCCACTTCTTTCCATCCTCTGCAAACGGACGGTATTCTGGCCCTGTAGTCTGAGACAAAGCCGACATGCTAATCAAGCACAATAGCCATGCAAATAATCCTATCGTTTTCATAATATTTCAATTTATTATCATAAGTGAATCATGGGGACAGGTTTTTGATTCTATCATAATATCTTTAGCTTATCGACGAATGAGAAGGGAAGGCCACTAACACGGGGATCATGTAGACGGTCCTTGTGGTCATTTTCTTTGTCCTTTCCTGTCGCGTCATGTTCGGATGATTTTTTATTAGACCCTGCAAATATAGTAACATTTTCTTAAACTTCAAAATAATTACTCAAAAAATGATCACAGAGTCCCCTGGTCCCTTGACGGCAGAGGAAATCGAGAGGCTTTGGGGATAGTGAGTGGTGGCAAAAAGCCCTGCGAAATACTTCTCGCGGGGCTGATTGGAACTTTTCCCAAAGTAATTTTGGAAAAGAACAGCGTTTACTTAACGTACAACGACCTTTCTGCCATTTACAATATACATGCCTTTTGTGGGCTGCGTAACGCGCTGACCGTTCAGGTTGTAGCAGCCGCCATCGCTATTTGTTTCATGCTTCACCTCGTTGATACCAGTAGCACTGCCAATGGTAACAGTCGTCTCTATTTGCGAATGCTCATAGTATTTGCTGATATCCGTTTCTGTTAACTTCATATTACGCAGGTAAATGGGGTAATCTCCAGCCTCCATTTCACTGTCTACCTTCACATTCAGTGTGATAATCTCTCCGTCATTGCCCGTAAACGTCTCATCGTACTGGGAACTGCACAAAATACGGATAGCACCATCAGGCTGTTCACTAAAGGTGAGGTCGTGTTCGTCCTCATCTGGCAGACGGCTGGCTGAGAGTGATCCCTGTACACGCTCCTTGGCACTCTTGACCACTGTTATGCCCTCAGGCAGATACAGGTCGAACTGGAAGCCACGAATCTCTGCTGAGTTCTTCATAGAAAACGAGACGATAATCTCCGAGCCTGCTTCTGCGCTGAACGGAGTTATATATATCACATTGTCTATAAGGCTCAAGTCAGTATTCTCTGCCTGTACTGTGCTCCACTGTCCAATTGCGAACAGCATGGTGAGCAAAATCATGATTTTCTTCATATTCCTAATTACTATTTAAAATACATGTTTCTTACTTTCTTCCAAAAGGACTACCCGTGTGGATGATGTTGGCAATACCCGTATAGTCGCTAACATCGACGACGCCATTTTCATCTACATCAGCAGCTACAGCATTGAATCCTTCCGGTGTTTTGCCGTGAATGTGATTGGCAACACCTGTGTAGTCGCTCACGTCTACAACACCGTCGTTGTTAATATCACCTAAGACAAACTTTTTGATGGTCAGCTTGCAGTTGACAAGTTTTGTCTCATAATCCTTATTGATGTCTGTTTCTGTGAGTTTCACATTTTTCAACTGCAGGAGATAGTCGCCATCTGCCATGTCTTCAGCAATGTTTACTCGCAACGTAACAATCTCACCGTCGTTGCCTGTGAATGTCTCATCATATAGCGAGCTGCACAGGAAACGGATAGCGCCGTCTTCCTGTTCACTAATCGAGAGATTGTGTTGATCCTCCTCAGGCAGACGTTCAGCATTGAGCGAACCCTGTATCCTGCCCTTTATGCTTTTGGCAGCCGTAACACCTTCAGGCAAGTAGAGGTCGAACTGGAATCCACGAATCTCTGCCGTATTCTTCATCCTCAGTGAGAGGTTAGCCTGTGTGCCACTCATCTCCACCATCGGTTCAATGTATATGACGTTGTCAATCGCCGAAATGTCTGTTATTTCTATTGTTGGCTGCGGATCATCTGGTTTGGGGTCTGGGTCAGGATCAGAGGGAGTGCTGGACTCAGCGACGGTGATGTTGAACTTAGCCTCAGTCACGGTATTCATCTGCTTGGCCTCGATGTCGCCAATGATGATGTCCTTCATCACAGCCTCGCCACTCTTAGCGTCTGTGGTAGCCTCGAGGGTCACGGTCAGGTAGTCGCCCATAGCAGCTTTGAACTCCTTTCCTGCCGAGTTGGAAACACCCACGTAGTAGGCACCACTCTCCTGCTTTTTGATAGTGGCAGCGTGGGTGTTAAAGGTCATGTCAGAACCAAGCTTGTAGACATATTTATCTGTGTTCTCGTCGAACTTGATGCTGATGCCTTCGGGAAGGACCAGCTTGAACTCGGCGATGGCAGCCTTAGAATCGGCGTTGATGGTGAACGTCACATCGGCCGTACTGCCCTTTTCGATGGTTACATTGTTGGCTGTGATAGTCGATTCGCCCCCTGTCGACGGCTGCGGGTCATCTGGTATGTAAACACCACCAACGATGATATTGAACTTAGCCTTAGTCACGGTGTTCATCTGCTTGGCCTCGATGTCGCCAAGAATGATGTCCATCATCACGGCCTCGCCACTCTTAGCGTCAGCAGCAGCCTCGAGGGTCACGGTCAGGTACTCGCCAGTAGCGGCCTTGAACTCTTTACCTGCAGAGTTGGAAACCAGCACGTAGAATTCACCGTTCTCCTGCTTCTTGATGGTAGCAGCGTGGGTCTTCACGGTCATTGAGGAACCAAGCTCGTAGACAAAGACTTCCTCGTCCTCGTCGAACTTGATGCTGATACCCTCAGGAAGAACCAATTTGAACTCGGCGACGGCAGCCTTAGAATCGGCGGTGATGGTGAACGTCACGTCAGCTGTCTTGCCCGGCTCGATGGTCACATCGTGGGCAGTGATAGTCTGGCCAAACATGTGACAGCTAATCAAGGTGGCAAAAAAGAGTAAAATTAACTTCTTCATTTCCTTTATTGTTTTAGTGCCTCCTAACACCTCGGATTCGGCAATTCACATTTTGCTTTAGGTTCAGCTTACGATATAAAAAAGGCGTAGGTGTCTGTTCTTCTGCCCATCCTGGAGCCTTAGGCCTTCGCATTGCCTTTCCCACACAGGATAGACAACGCAGTTAGCCCACGCCAGAACGAACTATATATTAATAAGGTATATAGAAACGCTCCACGTGACGCCTCGGTTGTCATCTGTCTGCTGTGGGAAATGAGTTTGCGAAGTTCAAGGCTCACAACGACAGACGTTCGAAAACGTCTTTCTCATATATAAGACCGCCCGCTTTACCCCAAAGGGCTAACAAGCGATGCTGCAAAGGTACGAAGAAAAGTTGAAACTTCAAAGAAAAAAGAAAAAAAAATAATCTGAATGTGGAAAATGGTTTAAACTGTGGCTTGGAAGCGTCGGAAAATGGGAACGGTTGAGAAAAACAATGACGATGACACCGATGACACCGATGACACTGGCCTATTTTGTCATCGTTCGAGAAAAGAGACAGTGTTGTTAATATATAATAATGTTATTATATATATTAACATTTTAAATAATAGTCTATATCTTCATCTCCACACACCCACATCCCTCTGAAAAAATAAATTACCCCGTCGTCATCGGTGTCATCGTCATCGCTGTCATCGCTGTCCCAATGCTGACGAGATAACCAGCCCGATTAGCTGGTAGATCAGCCTACTTAACGGGATAAGCAGCCCGATTAGCGGGAAAATCAGCCTCACAACCAAGAACCAGTCAATCAACGGGGCAGCTTTTTGATTGAATTAGACAATTGAAGATAATTGGGAACGCTTCTCACGATCCATGATTTCTCCGTAATTAAGCCTCGAATGCTAGTAACTTAGCCATTAATGCTCGTTAGTAGGCCATTAATGCTCGTTAGTTGCCCACTAAAAGGATCACAGAACCTCCTCTGATTCCTCTGTCTTGACTTTTTTTTATTGTCCCGCAGAAATAGCAGAAATCTAATTCCACCAGTTTATTGCTGCGAAGCTCATTTCTGCCATTTCTGTTATTTCTGCGGGACATAAATTACTTTATCACATGTTTTCTTGTCTTCCAACATAACAGATAGTTTCGAGCGTATAGGTCAATGGAATTCCGTGTTCCTCAAAAAGTCAACGCTTCCTTATGTCGTTCTTGTCTGTCGGTCTATCCGCTCATGTTCATCCTCGTTTGTTAATACTTACGCCGCCACGCCTAGCTCATAGAGCCTTTCGGGTGCAATGTCGGCACCGTTCTTCCAGAAGATGGTCTGGTCGAGGCCGAACTGGATGAACTCGTTCTTGTCGCGCAGTTCCTCGAAAGCGGGATAGACGAGCAGCGGCGTGAGGTCAACCTTGCGGCGCTCGCCCGTGCTGAACGTACATAGCAACGTATAGTCGCCCCAATACTCTACATCTGTAATTGTCAGTAACATAATCAGTCCTCCTTATCTTATTTTGGTTATTTTCTCTCCGCGCTGGGCCCTGCCCCAGAGTTGAGCTTCGCTCTTCCTCTGTCACTCGGCAGAATGCAAGCGAGTTTGCTGAGGTGCAGCGCGTTCTCGCACGCAATTCGCGTGCAAAGATAGTCAAAAATCTGCAAAGTTGTATCGCTTCGCTCCACCTTTTTATATATTATTAAGGTGGGGACTGAAATATATAATAATTCAAGATTCCGAAGTGCTGATGTGCTTCTGTGAGAAGGTCTCTCAGCTCCGTGAGTGGGCTTCTCAACTCAAATTCTCTCGAGAATTCATCCGTATGTGGGCTTGTCACATTTCTCATTCCTCATTTCTCATTCCTCATTTGCGCGCGCACGCGCTAATAATCATATCCCCTTTTTATCCCACACTTCCCTCACTTCCCACACCTGAAGTTTGTCTCATGTAACATGGTTAGGTGAGGGAAGTGTGAGAAGTGTGGGGTCATTCCGTCTTTTCTGTATTAACGCGCGCGCGTACAAACCTATGATGTTACGCATACAAAAAAGAGCTTGAGAAACTTGAATATAATAACAATATGGATTTGGACGCTTTCAAACACCACTTGCTTTCATCTATTAGACAGAAATCGTTACAAGTATGTACAAAGGATTTTTAAGGGAAGTTTTGCAGGTATATGATTCTATGTAACAGTTCATGAAATTAGGTGATTTCTGTGATGAGTGTTAGTGGCCTAGTTCGAGCGTCATTTTCTTCTTCGTGGAGTCAGCGCGTAAAAGTGTATGTAGGGGAGGTGGAAACTGCAGCAGTCAGCGTTTCTCAGCAGTCAGCTGGAGCATGTCGAGCAGCATGCCTGTCCAGTCCTCGTTGTTCTGCGGACAAAGCGTATGGATGCCCAGTCGGGCGGCGGCTTCCACATTGGCCCTGCCGTCGTCGACGAACAGCGTATCCTCGGCGCGTGCCTGCTCGCCCTCCAGCATGCTGAGGAAGATCTGCTCCGAGGGCTTCATCACCTTCAGCTCGTAGCTCAGGTACATCGCGTCGAAATAGTGGCTGATGGGATGCCCCTCGCCGTCGAAGTCGCCGCTGTCGGCCCACTGCATCATGTAGGGGTTGGTGTTCGACAGCAGACTGACGCGATAGCCCTGCCGGCGCAGCCACGTCAGCATCTGGAGGTTTCGCTTCGGCACCGCCTCCACATAGCCGTGCCAGGCGTAGAAGCACTCGTCGGCCGTCACCTCACGGCCTATCAGCTTGCCCAGGTCGTGGCGAAACTCCTCTTTCCCTATACTGCCGTCCTCCAGCTGTCCGAAGATGCCTTTCTGGTGGTAGGCATCCAGATGCTGGCGGGCGTCGCTCAGTCCGATTTCCTCGAATCGTCTGACTGCCTGTTCGTAGCTTAGTGCTATCACCACGCCACCCAGGTCGAATACGATGTTCTTAATGGTACTCATTTCGCTTACAAAGGTAGTGCAAACCGAGTGAAATACCAAAGAAAAATCAAAATTTTTCTTTGAATTTCCGAGGTGCCGCCTACCTTGACCATCGGTCAAAGGTAGTGCAAACCGAGTGAAATACCAAAGAAAAATACGTTTTTCTTTGCATTTTCCCTCACTTATTCGTACCTTTGCAGCAATAATTATTCAACACATAAAAATGGATACAAATATGATGAAAAAGTATTATCGCCCTCTGGCCATTGTCGGAGGCAGCATAGTGTTAGTGTTGATCCTGTTTGCCACCTGCTGCACGGTAGTCGACTCAGGCGAAGTGGGCATCCGTTTCCACAAGTGGTCGCTCAACGAGCAGGACTATGGCGGCGTGGAGGGAACGTGCAAGGGTTGGGTGTTCTACAACCCCATCACCACGAACGTGTTCACCTATCCGACGTTTACCCAGCGTAAGCAGTACGAGACCTTCTCAGTGAACGCCAAGGACGCCTCGCTCTTCGAGATGGACCCGACGATAGCCTATCGCATCAACCCCGACAAGGCCTGCGATATCTTCACGAAGTACCGTGTCGGCGTGAAGGAACTGGAGGAGGGCTACATTCGCACCTGCATCTACGAGGCCTACCGCACTTGTGCCAACCAGTACACGTCGGACTCGCTGATGTCGAACCGTGCCAACTTCGAGCGTGATGTCCGCGCCCGCCTGGAGAAGTCGCTGATGGCCGAGGGATTCCTCGTCGAGGAGTTCACGTCGAAGATTACGCCTCCCTCGTCGCTGCTGTCGATGATCGATGCCAAGAACACCGCCATCCAGAGTGCCTTGAAGGCCGAGAACGAGGTGAAGGAGGCTGAGGCCAACGCCAAGATTGCCGTCGCGAAGGCCGAGGGTAACGCCAAGGCCATGAAGATCAAGGCCGATGCCGAGGCGTACTACAACCGCACCATCGCCGCCTCGCTGTCGCCCATGATCGTCCAGGAGGACATGATTGAGAAGTGGGACGGCAAGATGCCCCAGATTGTAGGCGGCAACGGTATGATGCTCGACATCTCGAAAGTCATAGGCAAGTAAGGTGATACTGGTTTTCGGAGGAACGACGGAGGGACGCAAGGCCGTAGAGGTGCTGGAGGAGGGTGGCTCGCCTTATTACTACAGCACCAAGACGGGCGAGCAGGACATCGCGCTGCATCACGGCATCCGTTTGGACGGGGCGATGGACGGTGAGGCGATGCTGTCGTTCTGCCGCGAGCACGACATCCGGCTGATTGTCGACGCCGCCCATCCTTTTGCTTCGCAACTGCACCAAACCATCGCTCATGTTGCCGAGGCATTGAACATTCCCGTTATCCGCTACGAGCGCATCTATCCGCCAAGAGATCCTGACATCACGTGGATTGACGAATACGCAGAACTCAGCACCCACCTCTCAGCACCCACCACTTTGCTGGCCACGACAGGCGTGCAGAGCATCGGCAGACTGAAACCGCTGGAGGCTGCAGGCATCAAAGTGTATTACCGTATACTAAACAGACCGTCGTCGATAGCACTTGCCCGTCAGCAGGGAGCTACAGACGACCAGCTGCGCTACTTCGCGGACGGCAGCAGCATCGATGTCGAAGCCGACGCCATCCTGCTGAAGGAGAGCGGGCTGTCTGGCGGATTCCCTGAGAAAGTGGCTGCTGCCAAAGCCAAAGGCATGCGCATCATTGCCTTGAAGCGACCAGAATTGCCAATGGCGAATTGTGAATTGCCAATTGTCAACGGCCCCTACGGATTGCGTCGTGCGGTAGAGAAATTGTTGCCGGACTTCTATCCCCTGCACAGCGGACTGACGACGGGAACTTGTGCGACGGCAGCAGCAGTGGCAGCAACACTTCAACTGTTAAAAGGCGAGACACCCAGCGAGGTGCAGGTCATACTGCCCAACGGCGAGACGATTCCTGTTGCTGTCGGCTATGGCGACGGCTATGCCTATTGCATCAAGGAGGCCGGCGACGACCCTGACGTGACAAATGGATTGATGATAAGGGCTAAAGTCTACCCCCAGCCCCTCCCTCCTTCGGGGGGAGCCAGAGGGGGGCTTGGGGAGTCCATTGTGATTGAAGGAGGAGAAGGTGTGGGAACCTTCACGCTCCCTGGGTTCGATTATCCTCCAGGCTCTCCAGCCATTAACAAGGCGCCACGTGAGATGATACGCCAGAACCTCAAAGAACTATACAAACTTTCAAATCTCCCCTCCCTTGGCGATGGGTTGGGGGTGGGCCTCTCTGTCCCCCAAGGCAAGGAGATAGCCCAACGCACCTTCAATCCCCGCCTGGGCATCGAGGGCGGTATCTCGATTATCGGAGTCAGCGGCATCGTCAAGCCCTTCAGCGAGGAGGCCTTTATCGACAGCATCCGCAAGTGTATGACTGTGGCGAAGGCTTCTGGAGCCAGCCGCGTTGTCATCAACAGCGGCGGCAAGAGCGAGCGGTTCGTCAAGGCGCTCTATCCTGAGCTGCCCCAACAGGCCTTCGTGGAATACGGCAACTACATCGGCGAGACGCTGAAGATGGCCCATGAGTTAGACATCAAGAATGCTACCCTCGGTGTGATGCTGGGCAAGGCCGTCAAACTGGCTGCAGGTCATCTTGATACGCACAGCCGCAAGGCTACGATGGACAAAGCGTTCGTCCGTCAATTGCTTTGCGAGGCAGGCTGCGACGTCAATGTCGATGATGTCACCCTGGCCCGTGAGTTGTGGGAGAGAATACCCTCAAGCAAGCTACAGGACTTTGCCACCACAGTCATCCGACATTGCATGCAGTTCTGTCAGCCGCTGCTGCCCAACGGTACGCTCACCATTCTGTTGATTGACGACAATGGAAAAATATATGAACATTGCCATTGGCCACGGCGTAGCATAATTGTCAATTATGAACTATGAACTATAAACTATGAACTATAAAGACCTTTTCATCGATTTCGACGACACCCTCTACGATACGCACGGCAATGCCGTCATAGCCCTGAGCGAGACCTTTGAGGCTTTCCGACTGGGGCGATATTTCACAGACCCGCAAGTGTTCTACGATGCCTATTGGACGGCAAACATCGATCTGTGGTCACGCTATTCCAAAGGCGAGATTACGCGCGATTACCTTATTGTAGAGCGTTTCCGTCGACCATTAAGTGTTGGCAAGGGAATCGAAGTAACCAAAGAACGCTGTCTTGAAATCAGTGACAAGTTCCTTGATTTCTGTGCCTCGAAACCGGGTGTGATTGAAGGAGCCCACGAGCTGATGGACTATCTGCGCCAGAAAGGTTACCGCATGCATATGTGCAGCAACGGTTTCCATGAGGTGCAGTATAAGAAGCTCGAAGCCTGTGGTCTGCGCGACTATTTCGACACCATCATACTGAGTGAAGACGCTGGCGTGAACAAACCGTCGCCTCTCTATTTCGACTATGCCCTCAAGGTGTCTGGGGCCCGTCGCGAAACTACAATCATGATTGGTGATAATTTGCAGAGCGACTGTCTCGGTGCGCTCAATGCCGGGCTTGATGCCATGCTATTCAATCGCTGGCAGATTCCTTCAGAAGAAATCCCACAGGCACTCACGTTCGTCGTTCCGACACTCAGCGATATCCAGTCAATACTCTGACATTAGAATTGCCAAGCTGTCAACCGTCTTACTCTTCATATCCGCTTCGTTTCCTTTTCAGTGGAAGTTCTGTTTTGCTGCCGCTCACACCGCCGCCCGCCGTCGTGCGGGCAGCCTCAAAAGCGTGTATGTAGGTGAGCGGAGGCATAGGGGAAATGTTTTACTGTGGAATCTTCCTAATCTTGGCAGGACGCAGAACCTCAATTCCCTGCAAGAATCGGTAGTCCTTGTAGTTGTTGGTTACGACGATGTAGCACTTCTGCTTCTTTGCCAAGACGAACTGCACATTGTCCTCGATGTCGGCACCCGTTTCTCTAAGGGCGGCATCAATGTCTTTGGCAGTAAAGTCGATGATATTGAAGCGATGCTGCAGGTCGCGCATCACATGGGTAATCTCTTCGTCGGATTTCTTCTTCTGATAAACCGAAATCAGCTGTGCCACGCTGAGCGAAGAGATGTAAAGCCGCTTACCCGTCAACGAAAACAGGTAGCGCAGACAGTCGTCGTCCTTCTGGAACTTTGCGTCACCGCTGTAGCCGCCAACGAGCACGTTGGTATCCACGAAGATGTGATTGGGATTGAAGGAAAGGGCACGTTTCGTCATAGTTCAGAATACCAGATTAGGGAATTGTGCCTTCTCCTCAGCCGTGAGTTCGTCGATTTTGCCAGCCATCCAAACGCCGAGCAGGAAGTCAACGAGTTCCCTACGCTTCAGTCCGTTCTTCTGGAGCAGCAGTTCAAGTACGCCCCTGCGCTCCTTCTCCACTTGTTTCTGTTTCTCGCTCATAATACTTCGTTTTTATGATTTACGGCTTCTATATAACTAAAAGTAATTTGTCCGATTTACAGTAGCAGGCATAGCCTCTACTTGGACGCTGCAAAGATACGAAACTTTCTGCAGATTAATTCCATTCCCGTCTAAAAAATAACAAATTGTCACGAAAAAGGCATTCGTTATTCCCCTGTTTCGTGCTTGCGACGGCCAAAGATGACGGCAGCAATGACGGGGGCACCGACAAGGGCTGTCACGCTGTTGACGGGAAGCGCACCCTCGAAGCCTGGCATACGGGCGATGAAGTTACAGACAAGTGCCAGCAGGGCACCGCAAAGAGCGGTGGCAGGCATCAGGATACGATGGTCGGAAGAGCGGAAGATGGCACGTGCCAGATGGGGAACGGCCAAACCGATAAACATAATAGGGCCGCAATAGGCCGTGACAATCGCTACCAGGATGCCGCTGCTGACAATAACGAGCATACGGCTGCGACGGATGTTCAGTCCCAGATTGGAGGCATAGCGGTCGCCCAGCAGCATCAGGTTCATCGGCTTGACAAGCAGGAAACTCAGGGGAAGCAAGATGCACATCAACACCACGAAGAGTATCATCTCGTCGCCACTGACACGCGAGAACGAGCCGAGTCCCCATACGACAAACGACTTCACATCCTCATCAGGTGCCAGGAACTTCAGCACACCAATAATCGCATTGGCCAGATAACCAATCATCACACCGATAATCAACAGGGTGACATTGCCTTTTACCTTCTGTGCAACCCAGAGGATAAGCAGCATCACGGCCAACGCTCCCACGATGGCGGCAACACTCATTGCGGCATCGCCAAAGTAGCCCAGACGACTGAGTGCGACACCGCCTATCTTGCCAGAGAGCAGCACCACAAAGGCTACGCCAAGAGCAGAACCATTGCTGATGCCAAGCACGGACGGACCAGCCAGCGGATTGCGGAAAACGGTCTGCATCTGCAGGCCGCTAACGGCGAGGCCGGCACCAGCGGCAATAGCCGTCAGTACCTGTGGCAGACGTGACTTCCAGATGATGTTCGTCCAAATCAGGGCCTCCCCCAGCTCCTCCGAAGTAGGGGAGAGATACCCCCCATCCCCCAGCCCCTCCAAAGGAGGGGAGAACAGGATACGACAGACATCGGCCACTGGTATCTTCACGGAGCCGATGAGCAGGTTAACGATGGCCATGACTGCTATTGCCACCAATAACAGCATAATCAGTGAAATCCGTGTAATCTGTGGTCGGAAAATCATTTCAACAGATAATAGAATTTTGGTTCATAGTCAGCCTCCACCAGCTCTGGGTGGAAGATGGCCACGAAGTCCTTCAGCAGCACGTCAGGCTGGACGGGCGAAATCTCGTAGTACGGTTTCTGCTTCATGTTGCAGTAGATGACCTTCCGCTCCTTGAACGCCTTGAACAGCACGTTGCGAGGCTCGCTGGCCTTCAGTGCCTCGTACGAGAACTCGCCTGGGTAGCTGTTCAGAATGCGCCAGTAGTCGGCATTGGCAGCCAGCTCGTACATCTTCTCAAACTCCAAGTCCTCGCCCGCCGTCTCCTCGTCGTGAATCACGTAGTCGGCACCGGCGTCGCGGAAAATCTGTGCCAGGTAGTTCTTGCCACCCACCGCATGCCAGTTGCCATAGTGCATCTCGCCGCTGGTCACTGTAGGGAGGTGAGAGGTGAGAGGTGAGGGGTGAGAGGTTAGAGAATCCACACGTGCCTTTAGGGTATTATATCGCTGTTCGATGCCAGCAAAGATGTCACAAGCTTCCTTCTCCTTACCGATGAACATACCCACGAACTTGATCCACTCTGCCTGTCCTAACGGGTCGAGTTCCTTATAGCCGAGGTGAGGCACCAGCGTGATGCCCGTATCCTTGATGGCATCGTAGCCGCCACGCTTGAACGGCGAGATGAAGATGACATCAGGATTGGCTGCCAGTACCATCTCTGTGTCGAAGTTGCCCTCCATGCCGATCTTTACGATGCGCCCGTCCTTCACCCGTGCCAGTATGTCCTTGTTGAACAGGTTCTTCGTACCCGTCAGTCCCTTCACCACGTCATGGGCATCCAGCGCTGTGAAGTTCGACAGTTGCAGTGCCGTCATGCAGATGGTACTCTTGATAGGCACTCGAACCTTTGTGTAGCCCTCAGGCACCTCGGCCTCGTCGACAGATACCAGTGCAAAGTGATAGTCCTTGCCCACATCCACCAGCCGCATACCATCCTGGCTCTTCACATGATAGCCTGTGGCATGTCTTGGATTGATCACACTGTCGGCAACAGCGTCGCTGTCTGCTGCCGTCTTTCCACTCTTGTTGCACGATATGCACAGGAGTACCAGTACGCATATCATGCCATACATCTTACATTTCGCAATCATGACGACAAAGGTACGAATTTTCTTAGATATGACAAGCAATATGACCAAATATCTTGCGTCAAGAAGGGAAAACAGAAAATAATGGGGGAAATGTTTGGAGGAATGAAAAAGAATCAGTAACTTTGGCAGCTTGAAAGCAGTGCCACGGTCTGTCGCTGGTACCAACCACCTCCGCAAGGGGAGGGTAGGGTACGGGAGGAAAGTCCGGGCAGCACAGGACGCTCCACTGGTGAAAATGCCAGCAGTCGGCAACGGCTGGATACGGGAGAAGAGAATGACCGCCGCGCCTGTAGTTTCCAATTACAGCAGCGGTAAGGGTGAGAAGGTGGTGTAAGAGACCACCAGCCGGCGGGTGACCGTCGGGCTGTTCCGTCTGGAGGCTGCAAGTTCGCGTATACCATCGTCACACAGGGCTGTCCGTCCGAGTGCCTCAGGGTACACGATGGAGGGTAGAATGCTGGAGCCACGGGGTAACTCGTGGCGTAGATAAATGACAGACATCGCGTGCCGAAAGACATGCGACACAGAACCCGGCTTACAGGGGCACTGCTTTTTTTGCTGACATAACAGACACATTATTATATATAGTGGGAAAGCTGATACGACAAGTCATACAGTTCCTGGACACGGACATCTGGCGAATCACCGAGGGTGACACGTCGCCCATGAAGCTGTTCTTCATAGAGGTGCTGAAGAAGGTCATGCTGGCCGTGCGATTCTTCACGACCAAGCGCGTAGTGCAGAAGGCATCGGCACTGACCTATTCGACGCTGCTGGCCATCGTGCCTATCATGGCCGTCGTGTTCGCCATAGCACGTGGATTCGGCTACAGCAAGTATATCGAGGTGTGGTTCCGTGGAGCCTTCGAGTCGCAGCCACAGGTGGCCGAAGTCATTATCGGCTTCGTCAACAGCTACCTGGTGCATACGAAGAGCGGCGTGTTCCTCGGCATCGGACTGGTGTTCATGCTCTATACCGTGCTGATGCTGGTGAGTAACGTGGAGGCGACGTTCAACGAGATATGGCAGGTGAAGAAGCCGCGCAGCATCTTCCGTACGTTCACCGACTACCTGGCCATGTTCTTCATGTTCCCCATCGTGCTGGTGCTCTGCTCGGGCGTGAGCATCTACCTGGCCACTATCGCAGACTCGGCGACCGGCTATCTGCTGCTTGGGCCGACGCTGCGCATAGCCATCGACATGCTGCCTTACGTGCTGATGTCGGCCATGTTCATCGGCTTGTTCATATTCATGCCGAACACCCACGTAAAGCCCATCTGTGCAGTCGTGCCTGGCATCCTGTCGGGTATCGCCATGCAGGGGCTGCAGATCGTGTACATCCATTCGCAGATGTTCCTCTCCAGCTACAATGCCATCTACGGTTCGTTTGCCGCCCTGCCGCTGTTCATGCTGTGGGTGCAGATCTCGTGGACCATCTGCCTGTTTGGTGCCGAGCTGTGCTACACCAACCAGAATCTGGACTACTACGACTACGACGCCAACACGGGCGAGATCAGCCACCGCTACAGGATCATGCTGGCTGCCCTGCTGATGAGCCGCATCTGCCGTCGCTTTGCCAACGGACAGCGTCCGCTGACAACGATGGAGCTGCACGACGACACCACCATCCCCATCCGCTTTGTCAACGACTTGCTCTATGAACTCATAGACGCGGGGCTGCTCGTAGAGATCAGTGGCGACGAGAAGGGCGAGACGTCGCGCTTCATGCCTGCCGAAGACATCAGTAACCTGACGCTGGGTACGATGGTCGACCGCATGGAGTCGTATGGCAAGTGGAAGATAGACCTCGACGTCAGCGAGCTGCTCTCCGACAAGTGGTCGCAGGCCTTGGAACTGCGCCGTGTCTATCTGCGCGATGCCCGCCAGATACGACTGCAAGACTTGTGATTTTTGCGTAAATGTTTGCAAATGTGAGGAAAAAGCCGTACCTTTGCAGGCTGAACGTAATTAAAAGGAAATAATTAAACACAAAAAGTATATGAAAGCATTTGTTTTTCCCGGTCAGGGAGCACAGTTCGTGGGTATGGGCAAAGACCTGTACGACAACAGCGAGACAGCCAAGGAGCTGTTTGAAAAAGCTAACGACATTCTTGGATATAGAATCACCGACATCATGTTCGAAGGCACTGACGAAGACCTCAAGCAGACGAAGGTGACGCAGCCCGCAGTATTCCTGCACTCCGTCATCAGCGCCATCTGCATGGGCGACGACTTCCAGCCGAAGATGGTTGCTGGCCATTCGCTGGGTGAGTTCTCAGCACTGGTGGCCGCAGGAGCATTGAGCTTCGAGGACGGACTGAAACTGGTGTATGCACGTGCCATGGCCATGCAGAAGGCTTGCGAGGCACAGCCCTCGACAATGGCCGCCATCATCGGACTGGGCGACGAGCAGGTCGAGCAGATTTGCGCTGAGGTGTCGAAGATGGGCAAGGGTGTCGTCGTGCCTGCCAACTACAACAACCCCGGCCAGCTGGTCATCTCCGGCAACATCGAGGCCGTCAACGAGGCTTGCGAGCAGCTGAAGGCCGCTGGTGCCAAGCGCGCCCTGCCGCTGAAGGTGGGTGGTGCCTTCCACTCGCCACTGATGCAGCCTGCCAAGGATGAGTTGCAGCAGGCCATTGAGCAGACGGCGTTTAACACGCCGAAGTGTCCCGTCTACCAGAATGTGGACGCCAAGCCCCACACCGACGCCGCTGAGATCAAGCAGAACCTGATAGCACAGCTGACATCGAGCGTGCGCTGGACACAGATCGTGCAGAACATGATCAGCGACGGTGCCGACGACTTCACAGAGTGCGGCCCCGGCAAGGCCCTGCGCGGCATGATAGCCAAAATCGACAAGGAAGTAGCTGCTCACGGTATCGGTGATGAATAACAAAGTCATAATCTATCAGATCTTCACCCGCCTCTACGGCAACCGCAACACCACGCGCAAGCCGAACGGCAGCATCGAGGAGAACGGCAGCGGCAAGATGGCCGACCTGACGCCTGCCGTGCTGAAGAAGATAGCCCAGATGGGTGTCAGCCATGTGTGGTACACAGGCATCATACGCCATGCCACGCAGACTGACTACTCGGCATACGGCATCCCCACGCAGCATCCGGCCATCGTGAAGGGCAGGGCAGGATCGCCCTACGCCATCACCGACTATTACGATGTTGACCCTGACCTTGCCGTCGACGTCAACCGCCGTATGAAGGAGTTTGAACAGTTGGTCAGCCGTACCCACAAGGCAGGCATGAAGGTCATTATCGACTTCGTGCCAAACCATGTGGCACGCCAGTACCAGAGCATCTGTAGGCCGATGAAAGTGCGCGACCTGGGTGAGGACGACAACACTGACCACGGCTTTGACCCGCAGAACAACTTCTACTACTGTCCAGGCGAGCGGTTCACTCCCTACTTCGACCTGTATGCAGGACAGAAGGAACCTTATATCGAGGAACCCGCCAAGGCTACCGGCAACGACCACTTCGACAATGCACCAGGCATGAACGACTGGTACGAGACAGTGAAGCTGAACTACGGCGTAGACTACTATGCAGGACGCATCGGCTACTTCACACCCGTGCCTGACACCTGGCAGAAAATGACCGACATACTGCTCTTCTGGGCAGGCAAGGGCATCGACGGCTTCCGCTGCGACATGGCCGAGATGGTACCCGCTGAGTTCTGGCAGTATGCAACGGACGTGGTAAAGGCTGTCTATCCCGATATGGTATTTATGGGTGAGGTGTACAACCCTTACGAGTACCGCCGCTACCTGCAGGCTGGTTTCGACTGGCTGTACGACAAGGTGGGCATGTACGACACCATGCGTGACGTGATGACCAACCGTCAGCCGACATCGGCCATCAGCCGCTGCTGGCAGCAGACGGATGACATACGCAACCACATGGTATACTTCCTCGAGAACCATGACGAGCAGCGCATCGCCAGCGACTTCTTTGCTGCCAACGCAGCGAAGGGCGTTCCTGCAATGGTAGCCTCTGCGCTGATGCAGCAGAACCCCTTCATGCTCTATGCCGGACAGCAGTATGGTGAGAAGGGCATGGACCATGAGGGATTCTCCGGCAACGACGGACGTACCACTATCTTCGACTACTGGAGTATCGACACACTGTGCCGTGCAGACAAGGGTAAACTGATGGACGAGGAGAAACGGCTGGCCGACATCTATCGCAAGACACTGACGCTGGCACGCAGCGAGAAGGCTGTGTCAGACGGCATCTTCTTCGACCTGATGTACGTCAACGGACATCTGGGACGGCAGTACGCTTTCCTGCGCAAGGCTGATAACGAGCTGCTTATCGTGGCTGCCAACTTTGACGACCATGAGGCGACTATTGACATCAACCTGCCGGCCCACGCCTTCGACTACCTGAAAATGGAGGAGACGAAGACCGTAGCCATCGACCTGCTGACCGACGAGAAGCTGGCTATGGTGCTGCGCCCTGACGGCAGCGTGCGGATGAATGTTGCCGCCAACGGTGCCAGGGTGTGGAAGGTGACTTTAGATGGAGGACTATAATCTATAGGTGATAATCAGTGAACGGGCAACCTGTCAAGGCAAGAAAATGGGAACAGAAGACTATATACTGAACGAGCACAACAAGGAGGAATTCCCTCCTGCGCACACAGCGGAGCACCTGCTCAACCAGACGATGCAGCGGCTCTTTGGCTGTGAACGCTCCCATAATGCGCACATCGAACGGAAGAAGAGCAAGATGAGCTTCATACTCGACCACAAGCCTACCCGGCAGGAGGAGAAGACCATCGAGCGTGAGATGCTGCGGCTGATTGACGAGGACATGCCTGTGACATTTGAGTTTGTATCACGCGACAACCTGCCTGATGGTGTCAGTGCCGACCGTCTGCCTGACGATGCTTCTGACACCATCAGGCTGGTGCGCATCGGCGACTACGATGTCTGTCCGTGTATAGGGCGTCATGTGCGCTCCACGGCACAAATAGGGCGCTTCGAGATGCTTGGCACCAACTGGGACGAGCACGAGCACTCGTTCCGTGTACGTTTCAAGATTGTATAAATAAAGTCTTTGCCCTCAGGTGCGAATACTGAGGGCAAAGCATGACTTTCAAGACATTCTCCTTTAGAATGTCAGCTTCATAAACACTGGATAGTGGTCGGAATAGGTGAGGTCTGACGTGTAGTAGGTAAGACCTTTCAACGCCTTGTCGTGGAAGATGTAGTCGATGCGGACGGGCTTCTTGCCACGGAAGGTACGCATCCACTTGAATCCACACTCCTTGAACCCGTCGACCATATCGCCCAACATCGTCTTGTAGACATACGAGTATGGCACGTCGTTGAAGTCGCCGCATACGATGCACGGCTTGTCGGAGGCTCGCTGCTCCTGTGCTACGATGTTGGCCTGCGAGGCGCGGAACATCATGCCAAGCGTGTAGTTGCCGAAGAGCGCATTCATCAGCCTGCTGTTGCTCACCTGGTAGTTCTGGCCAGCCAGTTTGTCGGCCTGATGCATGGTGCCGCTGATGCCCGTCGTCTGCAGGTGAACATTGAATACACGCACGACGCCGTGCTCCTTGAGGTCAATGTCAGCCCACATGGCACTGTTGTTGGTGTAGTCGAAGAGAATGCTCTTGCTGTCGGTAATGGGATAGCGGCTGAAGATGACCATGTCGGAACGTCCCACCTGCATGTGGGGGAAGTATTCGCGGTAAAGCTCGGAGTTCTGCTTGTCGCCACTGGCCTCGTTGTACTCCTGCAGACACAGCACGTCCACCTTGCGGCGACGCATCTCGGCCAGGATGTCCTGGGCAATGAACCCGGATGTCTCACGTTTGAACATGGCAACGTTGTAGCTGGCTACGGTCAGGCCTGCCTTGCCTTTGGCGTCCTTCTCGTTGTCCATTCGTGGCTGTACCAATGTCCCCATGTAGGGTATGCAGCAGGCAATGGTGATGACGGGCAACAGCAGCACTATCCACTTGCGACGGAACACCCAGTAAAAAATCATGAGGACGTTCAGCAGCACCAATACGGGCAGGGCATACACTAACAACGCCCTGGCTGTGTGGCCGATAGGCGACACGTCACCTCCAAAGAGTGCCGTGATGGTGAAAATGGACAAGATGACCTGTAATACCAGGAACATCAGATGGAAGTACCTGTAGACAGCTAATTTTCCCATGTTGCCGGTTTATTCTTTTATGTATTTCTGTACTATGTCGAGCAAGTCTTCCACGCGGAACGGCTTGGCCATAAACTCATCGCAGCCTGCATCGCGAGCCTCGCGGATGTTTTCCTCGAAGGCGTAGGCACTCAGGGCAATGATGGGTATGTCGTGGTTGACCTCCTTGATGATGCGGGTGGCGTCCAGTCCGTTCATGTCTGGCATGCGGATGTCCATCAGTATCAGCTCGGGATGCTCGTCCTCTGCGAACGTCACTGCCTCAATGCCGTTGACGGCACGCATCAGCCTGTATCGCTTGGCCAGCACGATGCGTACCAGCTCGTAGTTGCTGTCCTCGTCCTCGGCGACAAGTATCAGCGGTGCGTTATGGACGTCGGTCTTTGTGCTGACGCGGATGGTGCGCGAGTTTGTGGTGGTGCGGCTTCCCTTGCTCATGCCGCCAATGGTACCCTCGAAGGGCAGGACGAAACGGAAGGTGGAGCCTTCGCCCAATTTCGAGTTGACGCTGATGGACCCGCCTAACTTCTCGACGATAATCTTGCACAGCGACAGTCCAAGTCCGTAACCTCCCTGGTTCTCTGCATCGCGCGACATATATGTCTCGAAGATATGTTTCAAATCCTCTTCGGCAATGCCTGACCCCGTGTCTGTCACGTAGAACTCTACTTCCTGACCGTCGTTGATGAGCCGGTAGCCGTAGGTGATGCTGCCCTTGGAGGTGTGTTTGAGGGCGTTGCCTATGAGGTTGGAGAATACTTGCGTGATACGGTTCTGGTCGGTGTTCAGCACGACATTCATGTTCGGCTGCGACCATATCAATTGTAGGTTTTCGGGACAGCGGAACTTAAAGATGAGCTGTAGGCTGTGGCACATCTCGTTCAGGTCGACCATGCTCTTGCGGATGGCAATCTCGCCGGCTTCGACGCGCGACAGGTCAAGTATCTCGTTGATAAGTGACAGCAGGCGTGTGTTGTTGCTCTCGATGATCTCCATGAACTTCATGCGCTCTTCGGGCGAGTCGGTTTCGGCCATAATGCGTGAGAAACCCTCGATGGCGTTCAGCGGAGTACGTATCTCGTGACTCATGTTAGCCAAAAAGAGTGACTTCATCTGGCTGGCTTTCTCGGCCTTTTGGGCCTTAGCCTCGTACTCGTCCAGCTTTTTGCGTGCTACTTCCAGTTCCATCGTCGCAGCCTGAAGCTGGGCAGTGGAGTCGGCCAGTTTCTTTAGCAACAGTTCTCGCTCGTCTTGCTTCATCATTTACAATTAATACATATCACCCTGCAAAGGTATGAAAAAAAAATGTAATGACATCAATTTTCATCAAAAATTTTCACCCTCTCTTTGCTTTTTCCCATGTTCCCCCGTGTCGATGGGTATAAAGGTAGCGTATGCCACGGAACACGTTGAGGTTCATAAAGAGGAAATAATAAGGAACATAGAGCAGTTTGCTCCTATGCCCGGCGCTATCCAGAAGGTACCCTGCTGCCGCTGCCAGATAGAACAGCACCTGTAGCAGCCACACCACGGTATAGGCGGTGCCGGCCTTCATCATGACAAGGGCAACGCTGAGGGGTATCAGTGCCAGCAGCGCGAAGGGTGTCACCGTCCAACGAAGCACACGGTGTGACACAAACTGAAAGGCTACGATGCCGTTGCGCAACGGGTTCATCATGCTACGGAGCCACCAGCAGCTCTGCAGTCCTCCGGCGGCTATGCGCTGCTTGCGCTTCGACTCCTCCACCAGGTCGGCCGAGCCGTACTCCATGGCGTAGGCCAGAGGGCTATAGGCTACGCGGTAGCCACGGTCGACAATACGCATGGACATGACAAAATCGTCTAACAGGGCGTTTTCGGGCATCTGCTCGTAGAGTCCTGTGCGTATGGCGTTCAGCTCGCCGGCAGCCCCCATGGCGGAGTACAGCTCGCTGTCCATCTTCTTCAGCGTACTCTCGTAGCGCCAGTACATTCCCTCACCCTGTGCTGCCGACTGCTGCTCGTTGCGTGCCATGACGCGCTTCTCACCAGCCACGCAGCCCACCTTGGGGTCTTGCATGCGCCTTACGATTTCCCTGACGGCCTCTGGGTTGACCATCGTATTGGCGTCTGTCATGACGGTGAGGGGCGTCTCGACGAGACTGATACCATGATTCAGTGCTGCCGTCTTTCCACGCCGTTCAGGAGTGTATACTACCTGTACGTCAGCGTATTGGCTCAGTCTGGCGTTTGTGTCGTCCGTCGAGCCGTCGGTGACCCACATCAGGTGAAGCTTGTCGGCGGGATAGTCCAGCTGTCGGGTATTCTCAATCTTCTGGTCAACCACGTCCTGCTCGTTGTAGGCACACACCAAGAAGGTGACATGCGGCAGTTCGCCGTCAGCGGGCAACGGCTGTTGCTGCGGCCTGCCCTTGACGAGTCGTTTGACAAGCACGGCAACATAGAGCACTACACCATATCCAATGTACGTGTAGACGGTGATGAAAAGGCAAGCCCAAAACAGTATTTTCAGTATTGTCATGATGTCGTTGCTGTTTAGGTCGGAGTCATTCTGCCAGTGCTGCGGCCTGGGGCGTCAGGTAGGGACGTATCTCGTCGTAGGGGATGTCGAACGAGATGATGCCGACGGCATAGCAGGCTATCTCGTACTGCTGGTAGGTGAAGCAGAGACCCTTGTCTGTAAAACAGGGGGCAAACTGCGGCAGTGGCACGCGGTTGATGTCGTCCACCTGTAGCATGTCATTCAGCTCGGCGTCGGAAGGCAGCTTGCCGTTCTCCTCGGCCATGCACTTGCGCAGGCTCTCCTTGATCAGCTGGTAGAGCTTGGGCGACGTGGTGTCCTTGAACAGCGTCTGGTTGTGGGTGACAAACTTCTCGCGCTTTTGGTCGTAGACGTTGTCGTAGCCTATCTTCTCGCCGCTGGACTTGCTGAAGGTGACTGCCGTCGAAGTGGCATAGCCGTGAGCACCGCCGGTGAAGCCCTCGGTGTTGGTGGTATAGGTGACGTAGCCCTTGCCCTCACTGGTCTTCCAGATGCGGGCGTAGAAGTAGAACGCCATGTCCCACGGCAGACCGTCGGCCCGCATGCCCTTCCACATGTCCGACAACTCGTCGTAATGCTTGGTGACTGCCGACTTGACCACCTCCTTGCCGTCGTCGGAATACTTGACGCCCATCTGCTTCTGCTCGCTGACCGTTGCGGCGTCCAGCTCCTTCCAGATGTGCTGGCGGATGGCAGCCACCAGTTTCTCGTTGCCTCCCGTGGGCCATTCGGCACTGATGGTCACGCTGGCCATGCTGTCCTCCTGGACCACCCCGATGCTGTCGGTCTGGATGGTGGGCAGTGCCGCTGCTTCCACGGCGGTGGAGTCGACGGCGAGCGAATCGCCGTCCACACTACTGTTGGAAGCACGATGGCCGCAGGCTGTGAGCACTGCGACCATCGTTATAGTAGAAATGAATGATAGTGTCCTCATTTCTGAAAATGTCTAAGGTTACTCACCTTTGATAGCTGCATTTTATACACCTTATCAAAGGAGGTTTACTCACCTTTGATAGCTGCATTTTATACACCTTATCAAAGGAGGTTTACTCACCTTTGATAGCTGCTACTCCAGGAAGCACCTTACCCTCGATGGCCTCGAGCAGGGCGCCGCCGCCAGTGGAGATGTAGCTCACCTTGTCGGCCAGGCCGAACTTGTTGACACAGGCCACAGAGTCGCCTCCGCCAATCAGCGAGAAGGCTCCCTCGGCAGTAGCCTCGGCGATAGCCTCGCCAATGGCACGTGAGCCAGCTGTGAAGTTGTCACACTCGAACACACCGGCAGGACCGTTCCACAGGATGGTCTTGGCACCCTTGATGGCCTTGCGGAAGTCCTCCTGAGAGGCAGGACCGGCGTCAACACCCTCGAAGCCAGCGGGAACCTTGTTGGCGGGGCAAGTGATAATCTCTGCACCCTCCTTGACAGTCATCGTACCGAAGTCGAGACCGTTAGTGGCTGTGCAGTCGCTGCCCAGCACCAGTTCTACGCCGTTCTTCTTGGCCAGTTCCTCAACGCCGAGGGCAACATCCAGCTGGTCCAGCTCGACGATGGAGTCACCGATCTCGCCGTCGTGGGCCTTGGCGACGGTATAGGTCATACCACCGCA
>JAEEGL013046261.1_pt1 | contig 24444 bp, 15 predicted proteins | sample 9134231 | NCBI WGS metagenome assembly JAEEGL01 (sample SAMN16246548, study PRJNA631951) | gut metagenome | biome: gut microbiome; feature: rumen; material: fiber-attached | host: Bos | place: Iran: Karaj | collected 2018-10
ATCCTGCACTGCTTCGATGGGAACATCAGACTTCAGGTATTCAGCCACATCATCCCAGGGCCATACCTGATATGATGACAGGTCTTCGTCCGGATAATAATAGAACACATGAACTGTCTTGTCGGCCTTGAAAAGCTTTACCAGGGATTCCTTTGCAGCCTTCAGTTCGTTGTAAGCCGTCTTAATATCATCTCCGACAGTAGTTTCAGCAGCTTCATCCGAGACATTTTTATAATCATCCTTTGCAAGGACTGCTTTTGCCGCGGTGAGCTTTGCGGAAAAAGCACTGAAGCTATCCTCCGTATAGGATGCCTCCTTATAACCCTCGACCTCTGTTACCAGAGTACGGAGCATGGAAAGCGAAACCGTCTCCGCCGCATCGTATGACTTATATACCGCGCCGTCCTTTACATACAGGGAATCGCCATCTGCGGAATTTATCACCAGCGCCTCATAAACGCTATAGTTAGCATTGGTTGTGAAACTCAGTTTATAATCGTTCCAGGCCGTACCTACAAGTATTCCGGGCCAATGAGCGCCATCATTAGTAACATTCTCTACATCGTTTTTCATCTCAAGACTGAACTTATACCAGCCCGGATGCTCATCTCCCACTGCGGATACGGTTATGCCTTCCTTTATATAGGCCTTCACATCATCCCACGGCACTATGGTCAGCCCCGAAAGGTTTTCACTCGAATAACAATATACATTAACAGTTTTTTCTGCGACAAAAAGAGCTTCCAGCGCTGCCTTAGCCGCCTTCAGATCATTGTAAGCGGTCTTTATATCATCACCTACAACACTCTCTGCTTCCGTATCGGTTTTATCCTTATAATCGTCCTTTTCAAGAACAGTCTTTGCTGCGGTAAGCTTCGCAGAAAAAGCGCTGAAAGTTTCCGCCGTATAAGAAGCCTCTTCCAATGCATCACTCTCTGTTACAAGAGTACGGAGCATGGAAAGTGTCACCTTTTCCGACGCTTCATAGGACTCATAAACCTCCCCGTCCTTTACATACAGGGAATTGCCATCCTCTGAATCTATCACCAGTGCCTTATAAACACTATAGTTCTCATCTGTTGTAAAGCCCAGTTTATAATCGTTCCAGGCCGTACCTATAAGTATTCCGGGCCAATGAGCGCCATCATTAGTAACATTCTCTACATCATTCTTCATCTCAAGACTGAACTTATACCAGCCCGGATGCTCTTCTCCCACTGCGGATACGGTTATGCCTTCCTTTATATAAGACTTCACATCATCCCACGGCACTATGGTCAGCCCCGAAAGGTTTTCACTGGAATAACAATATACATTAACAGTTTTTTCTGCGACAAAGAGCGCCACCAATGCATCCATTGCGGTTTTAAGCGTACTGTAAGCAGCCTCTATATCATCTCCGGTTACAGTTTTTGCATCGCTGTCATTCACATTTTTGTATTCTTCTTTTTCCAGAACACTGTTTGCGGAAACAAGCGCACCATCTACTGCCGATAAACTTTCCTGCGTATAAGCATCTTTATCTAATGCTTTAGCTTCAGCAACAAGTTCCCTCAGCTGTGCCAGGCTGTGTTCCAGAGAAGCTGTGAATACACCATCCCTATAATAAACTTTTCCTTCTGTTACCATAACAGAAGCATCTGTCGTTTCTGCGGTCCCATCATAACTGAATTTGGTTCCGGGGGTCCATTCTATTCCGGAAGCCGAATATCTCATATATTTAAATGCCGTACCTGTCTTTGACAGATCAGCGATGAAAGTGATCTTATACCAGTTTTCTCCCACATCAGAAGCAGCCGAAAGTGCGTATAAATGGTCATTTCCTTCATCCTTTGTTACTTCCAGCTGCTTAACATCCTTATCTGTCTCATCAACATAATAAAGAGGATAGGCGGCATCATCCCCCGCCCCTCCTTCGGACCACATATAAAGCCCGGGAACCATATCCGCTGTGTCATCATAGATATACATGGTTACCTGCTGTGTATATGCAACTGCGGCATCGTTCGTATAATAACTCGTTCCGTCAACCGCAACGGCATAATTTGTATTAGTGGCCATTGCTGCATATATTTCAGTATTATTATCATCAATATCAAATGCGTTAATCTTTTTTACACTATGTGCAGTAGCATCCACCAGATAAAGATCAAATCCTCCCGATGGTACCTCAGACAAACATAATGACCACCAATCAGAATTTATGTGATCCATTCTGAAACACCATTTCTCCCAATCAGAAAAATGAACTGTTTCCCCTATTTCATTGGCCGAAACGGGCTTAAGATTATCCCAAACCCATTGATCCGCAACAATATATTGGCCATCTTCCAGTTCAGAATTATCATAACGATAATAAATAGTAAAACTATCCGTTGTACCATTTATCTCTTCCGATCCGGTTAATTCATCACCCACGACAGCATTGTCTTCCTCAAGCTCATCCGCCATAACAGGCGCGGGCAGGGTAAAGCCCGTCAGAACCATCGATGCTGACAGCAGGGCCGCCAATGTCCGTTTGATCCTTTGCTTTAAATTTGATCTTTTCATGTCCTTCTCCTTTTTTATAGCTTAGTACTGAAAAATGATTTACTCTTTCAAAATTCTTCCTGTTGCTTCGCTACTCATAATGACAAACCGGAGGTCCTCAGAATGACAAACCGGGCGTTTCTCAAATGGAAAACCGAGTCATCCGGCAAAATCGGCGTAGTTTGCGCAACCGATTGTTCAACTTAAAAATACTACACTTTATGCACAAATGGCAAACTATTTTTTAGTCAATTCACCTTTTTCTACTTTTTCTACAAAAATGGTTTTGGGGATTTATCTCAATTCACTAAAAGAAAGATCACAGCTGCTGAGTGGATTCCTTGAGCAGGACCTCATATCCCAGCATGGTCGTTTCAGATACGTTCTCACCGTCGATACGTTTTAACAGATTCTGACAGGCGGTGATCCCCAGTCCCCTGGGGTCATAGCGGAGGGTGGTAATGGCCGGCTGGTTATTTTCCAGCAGAGGGCTGTTGTAAAAGGACGCGATCATCACATCCTCCGGCACCTTTACTCCGTCTCTCTTAAACTTTGCCAGAGCGGTCGAACAGATAAAATCGTCCATGCAGACAAGACACTGCGCCCCCTTTATCAATGCGTCCTCAACCGCCACTTCTATATCCAGGATCTCGTTTCCGGTTATGAAGACCAGATCCTCATCTACCTTTTTGTTTTGTGCCTCAAAAGCGCGTCTGAAACCTTCTTCCCTGCTCTTTGTGACCACCATGCCATCGCCGCAGCCGATAAGAGCCAGCTTATCCATGCCCTTCATCAAAAGAATGGAGGTCAGTTCCATACAGGCTTTGATATGATCGTTATCCACCTGGATCACATCCTTCTCCTGCGTACTACCGATCACCACAAAAGGAAGATCCACTCCCTTCAGATACCTGATGCACTCATCATCCATCATGGTACGGGCCAGAATAAGACCGTCCAGCTTGCGGTTATCAACTATCCTTTTTAAATGAGAAATATTGCCTTCAAAGGTCATGGATATCAACAGGTCATAATCCGCAGCGGCAGCCACGTCCAGGACTCCCGACATACATCTCTGGAAAAAGGGAAGTGATTTCGACTCGGAATCGCCGGGTATGACCCAGCCGATATTATAAGTACGGGACTGCGCCAGGCCCTTTGCCAGGGGACTGGGCCTGTAATTATTCTCTTCAATATACTTGAGGACCCTGCTCCTGGTGGCCTCGCCGATCCTGCCCTTGCCGGAGATAGCCCTGGACACCGTAGTTTTGGAAATATTCAGGGCATCCGCCACATCCTGAATGGTTAAAGTATTGTTTTCCATCTTACCCCCGTTAACCCCGTTCTTTCTCTTTACTTTTAGAATAAAAAGTGCTAACATTATCGCAACCGGTTGCACATATGGTACCATCATAATATTTGATATGTCAACCATGAAAATTGACGGTATTGCGCAACTTGTAAAATTAAAGGCTTCATAGTATTCTATGGATATGGGAAAAGGAGAAGAATAATATGAACACTGCATCAGAGATCAAAAACAAACTTAAGGATGGCAGCTTTGATTCGCTTTTACTTGACATTTATCCGGATAATGCGGCTTTGTCATATCAAAAGGACAGATATACACATGCCATTGATGAATTCCTCAAAGCTTTCGATCGCAATGAAGACACACAGATTTCCGTCTTTTCGGCTCCCGGCAGGACAGAGATAGGCGGCAATCACACAGACCACCAGAACGGCAAGGTGCTGGCCGCAGCCATCACCGACGATGCTATCGCCGTAGTTACTCCCGAGCAGGACAGTCAGGAAGTACGTGTCCTCTCACAGGGCTACAGCATGATAACCATAAACACCACCGACATCGGCAAGATCCAGTCCGAAGAGGGCACCACCAACGCCCTTGTCAAAGGCGTATTATACAGACTGAAGATGCTGGGGTACACCATTGGCGGCTTCAATGCTTACATCACCAGCGACGTCTTACAGGGTTCCGGTCTTTCTTCTTCGGCAGCCTTTGAGAACCTGATCGGCACCATCATCTCAGGGCTGTACAACGACATGAATATCTCCCCCCAGGAGATCGCCGCCACCGGACAGTTTTCAGAGAATAAATATTTCGGCAAACCCTGCGGCCTTATGGACCAGATGGCTTCCTCCATGGGCAGCATGTGTTTTATCGATTTCAAGGATCCGGAAAACGTCATCACCAGATCCATCGATTGTGATCTGTCAAAATACGGATACAGCTTATGCATCACAGACACAAAGGGGTCACACGCGGATCTCACTCCCGATTATGCGGCAGTTCCCGCCGAGATGAAGGACGTGGCTGCGGTTTTTGACGCCGCACTGTTATGCGACGTGGACGAGGATGTCATCCTTTCCAATATCAACAAAGTAAGAGAGAGCGCAGGAGACCGGGCTTTGCTCAGGGCCCTGCACTATTATGAAGAAAACAAACGTGTGGATCTGGAAGTAGAAGCCCTGTCAAAGGGTGATATGGACGGTTTCCTGTCTGCCTTCCGTCAGTCGGCCAAATCTTCATTCCAGTATCTGCAGAACATTTATACGCCCAAGGATCCCTCACACCAGAACACCTCAGTGGCTCTCATGCTCAGCGACATGATCATAGGTAAAGACGGTGCTGCCAGGATCCACGGAGGCGGCTTCGCAGGCACCATCCAGGCTATTTTAAAGAACGAAAAAGTAGATGAATATAAAAAGAAGATGGATGAAGTATTCGGCGAAGGTTCATGCAAGATCTACAGCATCAGAAAATACGGCGGAATGCGGGTGATCTGATCACCCGCCGACCGGTTCCGACATATTAAACATGATTTTATGGTGTTTCTACCGGTTTGCACCGTTTCTTCCACACCAGTAAGATAAGAACAAATGAAAGAAGCTGTGCGATCGCCACGCGGATGATCATCATCTCATCGGTTCCGCTTTCGGTAGTTACATGAAGCAGATTGGTAGCAATGCAGTTGTTGAAGAAATGGTCAGCCATTCCGGCATACAAGCTGCCGGTCATCAAGTAGAGCAATTCCCACTTGATACCCATCATTCCGGCAAGTATGATATAGCCTATGCCGAGTACTATAAATTCTCCGATATTAATATCACCATCGATCAGATTATGGAGCGGGGTCACGATATGCCATACTCCGAACAAAAACGCCTGAAATAACAACGCGTACTTCGAGGAATGATCCATAACGGTAATATTATAAAAAAGACCCCTGAATGTACCTTCCTCCATGATCACATTTATGATATTGAAGAAAACACATATCAGTATAAAACCCATACCGGTATGTTTAGCGGCTTCCCCTGTCAGCGAAAAGCCGGAGGTGAAGATTCCAAATCCGATATCATGCCCCTGACTCTTGAGGATGATGATCTCTGCGCTGTACGAAACGATAAATGAACATAGCGCGATCAACAATCCCATGCCGGTATTTTTTACAAATCCTTTTTTGGCAAATCCTATATCAGACCATTTCCATTTTAAGATCCGCAATACTATAAAAACTACAAAGATCCCAAACACTTTATTGATAAAGTTTTCGCCAAAAACAGTTTCATCCGTTCTAAGTACGATGGCTTCGAATCCATGTACAAATATCAGAATTACAAATATAAGACAGCACGATAGCACTGTATTTTTTCTAATCCACTCATTCATTGATCAATAAACACACAAAAAAGACCCCTAAAAAGGGAGGATGCCGGAAATCCTCTCGGATTCCGGCATTATGAAAAAGTTTTATATCATGGCGTAGCTCATAAGAACTACTGAATAACCTATAAAATTTGGTCAACGTGCTGGCCAGCCCCGTCTAAGTCAATCTCTTAACTATGCAACGAAGTATACATAATAAAAATGACATGGGAATTAGCATTTCATAAACATTTACATAACATTCTATGAACATTCTGTAAACAAGTTCCTGAATTTAACAGCCGACTGGCTTCAATACATTCACATACAGCCCGATCAACTGCTTTACCTAACTCTGCCTGAAAATCTCCAGTTCATCGGGGGTTCCCAGCACATGGACCTTTGACGGATCCACATCACAGATATAGATCTCTCCGCCCTTTGTCAGCAGATGATCATAAAGCGGAGCCACATATTTCTCGCCCCGTACCAGATTTCTGTCATCGCTGTAATACTCCTCATACAACGTTTTGTAGAGACCACAGCTTTTAAAATAATACGCCCCCAGGGTACAGTGCTCCGAGATCCTCTCCTTTTCCCTGATCTCCACGGCACGGCCCGCATCATCCAGCCTTACAAAGCTCCAATGATCACCCTCCCCCTTAAAACAGGGGATAAAGCCGTCACCCTTAAGCTGGGAACTGCTCATACAGCCAGCTTCCACATAAGTATCTATATTATAGATCAAAAGACCATTCTCTTCACTCCAGTATCGTGAAGCCAGCATGGCTGTGGTAGCCTGGCCATCAGTCAGATAGTCGAGCAGGATCAGCTGATGATCAGCTATACCCAGAGCTTCACATCTGTCTTTGACAAAGCCTTCCACATCGACTTCATCATTTTTCATGGCAATAAAAATATATTTGTCTGCTTCACTTTTGAACCCTGTCAGGCTGATCATGGACCAGTCGAAAAGGGTCTTTCCCTTTGCTTCTATCATGTATTTGGGGACCTTGTAGCCCGCATCCAGAAAGCGCTTGCCAAGACCACCCATGGTTATTACTATGTCCAGTTTTTCCATATCCTTGAACAGCTTCCCCTCATCACTTCACTTTAATGCTCATCTTATACTTCTTATTCAGATACTGATACTGGATCTTGATAGTGTTCTTCTCAGCAGGATTGATCGTGATCCCGTTCCCTGAAGGAGTTACCCGGCCGCTAACCTTCTCCTTGATGACCTCAAGCTTTCCTCCGGTGATGGATGTCCCGAAGAGGTCCTTTACTGTCTTGGTGACCGGTGCTGAGCCTGCAGTCAGCTTCCCTTCGCTCTTATTGGGCTTTGGTTTCTCTACCGTGAAGGCAACTGTATAGGAATCACCGTCTTCCATATCAAATGTAGCCTTTCCGGAATTTTTACAGGTAATGGTTACGGTGCTGTCCTTTTTATTGAACTTGGCCTTCACGCCGCCATCGGTATGTACGGAGTTCTTATCCTTGACCTTTGCTTTCGTCGTGAATTTCGATCCCTTAATGGCGGTCATCTTTAGGCTGCCCGGATCCACACCGGATGCCTTGACATTAGAGAAGTCAAGTTCCAGCTTCTTTATGTTTCCTCCCGTGCCCTCTGAGGATCCCGGTGCCACAGGGGCGAAGTTGTCCTCCGGGGCTGCGTAGGAAGATGAGGGATCCGTGACGGGCACCTTATCAGGCACCTTCCCGGAGTCAGGGTTTGCCGGATCAGGGTTCACAGGTTTAGGATCATCCTGTCCGGGATCATCCGGATCAGGCTTGTCCGCTTCCTTATCCTTATAAGTGGCTGTAACCGTCACAGCATGTGCAGGCATCGTGAAAGTGGTCTCCGTTGAAGCTGCGTCGGCAAACTCCATACCATCCTCAGTAGTCCATTTATCAAAGACCTTTCCCTCTGCAGGATCGTCTGCCTTGATGGTCACGGTCTCGTTTTCTTCATATTCCCCGTCCCCTGATCCGTTATTTACCGTTACCAGATACTTGGTAATGACCGGAGTCTCGGAACCTATCGTATATGCTGCTACGGAAACCGCGCTGTCAGTCATTCCGTCTTTTACAGCAAAGGCCTTGATGGTCATATCCTCTTTTACCGGAATGGGCTCTGAGTATTTAGCGCTTGCTTTTGTAGGATCAGTCCCATCCACGGTATAGTATATCACTGCCCCTTCCGTGGAACAGGAGATTGTTACGCTCTGCTCAGAAGTATAATTCCCGCCATCAGGGGTGAATCCCGGAGCAGCCACGGTATTAACATTCCTGTAGGTTGCTTTAACAGTCACTGCCTTGGCTGGCATAGTGAAGGTCGTGGTCTCGGATGCAGCACTGGCGAATGTCACGCCATCCCCTGTGGTCCATCTGTCAAATACCTGTCCGGCTGTGGGGGCATCTGCTTTGATGGTCACTGTCGCTCCGGCTACGTAGTTACCGTCCCCGTCACCGTTTTCCACTGTGACGGCATAGGTTGTTGCTGGAGGAACGGAATTTATCGTATAAGTCGCAGATGATACGTCGCTGTCCGCCATATCCGTCTTTACGGCTATGGCTTTTATCGTCATGGTCTTCTCGACGGATATGGGCCCGGTGTACTTCTTTCCGCTGTCCTTCGTGGGGGTGCTGCCGTCGATCGTATAATAGATATCCGCACCTGAGGTTTCGGAAGAGATGGTCACGTTCTGGGCTGATGTATAGATTCCGCCTGCGGGACTGAATGCAGGAGCCTTTACTTTTTGTACCAGTTCCGCTTCGCCATTCGCGTTCAGAATGGGTTCATAGCTTTCAATATCGCTCTTAAAGTGTGCCACGTCATCGGCAGTAAGCGCACCGCTGTTATAATCTGTCTTTGCTTCAGCAAATACCCCTGTTGTAGAAGTTCCACTACCATTCTTCAAAGTAACTCCTATGGGGGTACTGTTCTCCATAGCTCCGGAGATATATATTATATTTCCATCCATAACGCATACATTGCTCGGAGTGCCGCCTTTTAAGGTACCATTAACAATCTCGCCACCTTCGGCGTTTCCGTTTATCTCGGATACACCGGAAAGTATAAAGGGATACGAACTGGGACTATACATATAGATACCACCGGCGTTCTGTTCAGCTTTATTATATGTTATCTCTCCTCCGGTAATGTTTATTGTATTACTATCACTTGTATCTCCACTAAAAATACCTCCACCTGTACCTGCGGTGTTAAGAGTGATCTTACCTCCGCTTATATTGAAATTCCAGCCATTATAGATCCCACCTCCACGACTTACTGCCGAATTATGACTGATCTCTCCACCGGTCATAGTAAATTCTGTGTCTTCGGCATACAAACCACCGCCATCGGCCATTGAACTATTTCCGGTGATAACAGCGTCATTTCCCATGGTGAACTCGCAAGCTTTGGTGTATACTCCTCCTCCGGCGCTGCCCGCCGTGTTGTTACAGATCCTGCCGCCGGTCATTGAACAATTCTTACCACTATAATTATCCTCTAAATATAAACCGCCGCCATAATTATTATCGCCTGAGAGACCGGATTTCTCTGAGCTGTTGCCGCATATCTCTCCACCGGTCATTGTAAAACTACTTTTGTAGACATACACCCCGCCGCCATAGGTATTTCCACCGCTTGCAATATTTCCACAGATCTTGCCGCCGGTCATTTTGAAAGTACTGACTGAGACAAAAACACCACCGCCCCAACTCTCTGGATAATATGTTTTGTTTCCGCTGATCGTGCCGCCGGTCATTGTAAAAATACCACCACTCTCAACTCGTACTCCACCGCCATTATCAGCATATCCCCCGGTGATGAGGCCTGTCTGATCTATACTGTTGTCAGATAGCGTGAGATTTCCGTTCGATCCGATCTTGATGACAGATCCGGAACTATTGCCATCCCCGGTTTCCCCACTCAGCCCCCGGTCGATGGTGTGGCCGTTGAGGTCGAGGGTGAGAGTCTTGCTTACGGTCAGCGGGGAAGTGGTCTGCACATCCTTCAGTAATTTGACTGTCTTTCCACCATCTGCCGCATCCAACGCCGCCTGTATGGTGGCGTAAACAGTATCTTCTACCATCGCCGGACCAGGAGTGAGGGAATAGCTGTAATTTTTCAGAAAACCGTTTGATGTTTCTTTAACATTATAAACGACTGAATCAGCCCTGACCCATAAAGCCGATCTGACGCTGATACTGCTATTTCCATTTACATTAACTCTGCTTTTTATACTACCGGAAATATCTACTGCATAAACACATTCTGAATCAGGTGTACGAAGCCACCAGGATGTGGCGCCTTGTATTCTTAGAACATCTTGCGGAAGTTTCTCCGCTTCACTTTTGGAAAGAGCCCAAAGTCCTGCTGTTATATCGTCTCCGGCTATTTCATCTGATCCACTTGTCAATGTTCTTGGCACTATCGCCGCCTTCACGTCTTCCGAGAAAGCATTGTACCGATCCGCTAAATAGTCGGCAACATTGGAACCTGCATATGAGTTATTCGAGCCAAATACTGTATCGGCTTCATCATTAACACTTAGAAGTGTTATCATATCCTCCTGTGCTGCAACCCCCGTTCCGTCATACCCGATCACGTACCAGTCTTTCCCGGCAAATTTTATTGTTTCATATCCTTCAGAAAATCCATCGTTGTATTTTTGGGGAGTAACTTTATTCCCATCAACACTTGGTGTAAAATAACCGATAGTGGAATTGTCCTCATCCGCTGCCATCACCGTCTCAATGCCACGTCCTGCGCCTCCCATACAGAAAACCGCAGTCAGAACCGCGAATATTGATCCCTTTATTATGATGTCCTTTATTCCCTTCATAACCTTTCACTCCTTATATCTACCCCTCCGGAAAGGGAGTTAGTTGCTCTGATTAACAGCAATGATCATTCAGCGATCCAATTGTGACGTTCATTCAACTAAGACTCGCTTGAAACAGATTCATTTTAAACGAACAAGATACCTTTTTCAATAAAAACTGACTACAATATCCCCTTCTTCCGACGTGGACAGGTGATCAAAACCGTTCTCTTCCAGAAGAGCGATCAGTTCACTGTCTGCTTTCTTTTCGGTTGAATCAGTGATCACGGCCAGAGCATCCTTCGAAGAATTCCTTCCCAGATATTCTGCCAGTTTATCGGAATTATCCTCTATCCCTCCGTGGCGGGGCATTTTGACCAGCGAATAACACCCGCCCTCAGGCAGTTTGCAGATCTGTGAATCATCAAGAAAATATCTGATGCCGTGCTTTTCGATATCCCCCAGGAATAACCAGCTCTCTCTGCTGTTGTCTATCCTGAGCATCAAGGACATATCGTTGTCTTTTTTTTCATTGGGATCATAGACTATATCGGGGGCTTCTATGACGATATCCAGCTTCCCTTTTTCAAGACAGGTGCATTCCCCGGGCTTTATGAGATACTCCGTCACACCTGATGATGAAACTGCAGCCCTGTAGAGTTCATATGTATCTTTCACGCTTTCAAAAGCAGGCGCATATATCTCGCCTATGCTCATTTCGGACAAAAGCGAAGCCACGCCTCCTGCATGGTCCTTGTCAAAATGGGTGACCACCAGTGTATCTAAACTGTCAACCTTTTCTTTTTCCAGATATGACAACACCTTATCCGAGGTCTCTTCATAGCCCGTATCTATCAGCATGGTATACGACGGCGATCTGACCAGGATACAGTCTCCCTTGCCCACATCAATAAAATCCGCTCTCAGAGGCTCTCCCGGTTCGGGCTTTGGCGCAAACACCCCGCCGGTATATGCCGCTACGATAAGGAGCAGCACCACAAACAGGACCGGTAGTATATAGCTCAGGATCCTTTTATTCTTCATTATGACGCTCCGACTGTTCAAGCTGTTCCGACTGGATCGGCTGCTGTACCGGCTGTTGCATCGGCTGTACCGGCTGCTGCATCGGCTGTACCGATTGCTGTACTGAATTCTGTACCGGATTCTGCGCAGTCACTGCCGGCTCCGGGATCTGCCCCAGCTTCTTATCAGCCTTTTGGTATACGAAGCTGATGATCAGGCACAAAACTCCGCTTATTATAAAGCTCATAGCCCTCATGGCGCTGTTGTCATAGGTGATATCATACATCACCAGTTTTATCACACTGAGCAGGGTCACCACAAGGAAATAGATACGCATTGGCTTCTTTTTTATCAGGAAGCCGATTATTATACCAAAGAGCGCCAGGGCAAAGCAGCAGGTGGAATAAATATAATTTCTGACATCAAATGACGCCAGTGCCGCCAGCATGAATATGTTGAAACGAAGTCCCAGATAGATATCCGCCAGGGGATTTTCAAAATCCTTTATCCTGTCCAGATTTACGAACAGAAGCGCCAGTGTGACCAGCAGATAAATGATCTTGAAGCCGGGGGCGTTTTTCATGATATTCATATGGATCATCCCGACCATTATCATGAAGAAATTGATGGCAAACAAGGGTATCGCCATGACCATGTCGATCTCTTCCTCATCGTCCTCCTTCTTGATAAAGGCTGTCCGGGAAAGGACAGAGTTTACAACGGCTATGATGACAAAACAGAACAGTCCGGCCACCGCCTCCTCATCCACGGCTCCGCCAATGCGGTCTGTGTAAAGAGCATAATATATATCAGCGGCCTGGTCCGTAAATGTATTGAAATAGTAAGTCAGGCAGCCAAACAGCGAAAGCAGTCCCAGAATATAATATGCCAGCTTATTCACCTTTTTGTATTCACAGTCTTTAAAATGCATGAGCACATGGGGAACAAAGGCAAAAGCAAGGGTAAATGCCAGCAGACAAAAGGCCCGGGGTTCTCCGGCCGTACTTTCCCCAAAGCTGAAGGAATAGATCAGATAGACCAGCATACCGCAAAATGTAAAATATACGTCCTCTGCCAGAAAGCCGTAGATCACCACCGCCAGAAGGACCGGCGCCACGCTCATGTATTCCGACACCAGATCCCAGCTGAGCCAGCCGATTATAAGCGTCAGCATAAAAATGGAGGTCCACACGGCTTTTACCGCGAAGTCGCTTCCCTCTTCCCTGTCCTTGAACCTGTAAAACATCGTTACCGCCACGATGGTGCCAAGACTGGTCAGGGCAAGAGTACCGTTTTCACTTATCACATAACAGAACAGCGGCAGATAGATCAGGCTGGCGATCAGCGATGAAACTGAAGCCGCGATATGATGATCCTCAAATTTAATCGCCATGGAATAAATGATAAAGGCGATCATAAAGACAATAAGCATGATCCCGGCAGGTTTGGATTCCGATCCCAGGTTGGTCATGATAAAGACTGCAAGGCTCAGAGACGAAAACAGGATCCCCATGGCATCCGTGATATATTCTTTGAGCTGACCTTTGTTTGTCAAAAGAAAAGCCGTAGAGCCTATGATAAAATACGCCGTAAGAAAGATAGTCTTTGACAGATCATATCTGTCCAGGATGTGGAAGGAAAAGAAAACAGACACTACTATTCCAATAACGCCGATCAGATGGAAAAGATAGGATCCGTATCTGGACAGAACACAGATGAACACTATCCAAAGCAGCAATAAAATATACAGCGGGATGTCATCAAGGGATTTAAAGTAAACCGCTGTCACATACAGCGATATATAGACGCTGCCCATACCGCAGGCAGCAAGGATCACTCCGAAATCTCCGCCCTTTTGCTTTATCATAAGAGTGATGCCCACTGCAGTCAGGGCAAAGGAGAATATGAACATGGCTGCCATTTTTATGCTGTCCGTCAGATTGGGAATGATGAGCATGGCAAACAGGGTGATACCGATAAAAATAAGGATCGACGCGGCTATGCCCATGATCTGGCGGCCGATGGTGCGCTCCACATCCTTCTTTTCTTTTTTTGCTGTCCGGGCAGACTCCACTCTGTAAACTGTGTTTCCCCTCTGAGCCGGCTGCTGTGACTGAACAGGTTGATGTACGGATACAGGCTGTGGTGCCGGTGAGTTCTGCTGTAACGGTACATTCTGTTGTAACGGTGTATTCTGTTGTAACGGTGTATTCTGTTCTGCCGATAGGCCTGCAATAGAAGGAGCAACAGCGGCATTCTGAGACAAAGAAATATCCTGCTGTTCAGGGACAGGCTGCGGTGCCGACGTAGGCCGGGTCACCTCAGCTTCTATGGGTTCCGTGATGATCGACGGCTCCGGTACGGGAGTCATCTTGATGGAAGGGGCGCTCTGCGGAGCATGGGACGAGAAAAGACCGTCCCTTGCAGCCCTGGCTTTCGCCGCCTTAAGCTCCTTATCAATGGCCAGCATCCTGTTATCCAGGGTGATCTGGGCATTTTCAAGCTCTCTTAGCTTACGCCGGTTATAGGCCGTATCATTCTTCAAAACAGCCAGTTGATCTTCTAACTCTTTTATCCTGTCGTTCATATCGCTATCCTTTATCTAAGATTCTTCCTGTTGCTTCGCAACCCCTCGCCGGGGTGGCATCACACCATTTCATGGTGTGATATACGTCGCTTCGCTCAGAATGACCACGGGTATGCTGCATTCAAAATGATTACACCGAATGTCATCCTGAGGCTTTTGCCGAAGGATCTTTTCATAATCCACTTGACAACATCTTGACTATGATACACCTATAATATATTATGTGCTAAACACGGAGCGGCCTTATTTATGATCGCTCCCCTGCAGACCCAAGGGGTACCGCTTTTATGAAGTATAATAACCCAATGAAATCAAAAAAGCAAATACGGTTGGACAAGTATCTGTCCGACAGCACGCCTTTAAGCCGCAGTCAGATCAAAGCCGGGATAAAAAAAGGACAGGTCTCGGTAAACGGAGTGACCTGCACGGATCCGGGGTATAAGGTAACTCCCGGAGCGGATGAGATATGCTCTATGGGACAGCCGATCGGCCATCAGGAATATCATTATTTCATGCTCAACAAGCCCGCAGGGCTCCTTTCCGCAACCAAAGATACGGACCAGAAGACCGTTCTGGATCTGTTCCCGCCCGACCTTAAAGAAGGTCTGTTTCCCGTGGGACGGCTGGATAAAGACACTGTGGGACTTTTACTACTGACCGACGACGGCGAGCTGTCCCACCGGCTTCTTTCCCCTAAATTTCACGTTGAAAAAACCTATTTTGTTCGAACTGCCGGACCGCTTACCGATGAAGATGTCTCTGCCTTTGAAAAAGGTATCACATTAAAAGACGGCACCTTGTTAAAAAGTGCCGTCCTGTGTGTCGATTTAACGGATCCCTGCTCAGCCCTGGTCACCATCTGTGAAGGAAGATACCACCAGATCAAACGGATGATAGCCTCAAGAGGCAACAGGGTAACCTATCTGAAACGCATATCCATGGGTCCTCTGACCCTTGATGAAAGTCTCGCCGAAGGAGAATACCGTGCTCTGTCTGATGAGGAGATAAAGATCCTTCGTCACTTCGTTCCTCAGGATGACAGAGGAACGACCGAATGACAAAGGAACGACCAAATGACAGAGGAACGACCAAATGACAGAGGAACGACCGAATGACAGAGGAACGACCGAATGACAGAGGAACGACCGAATGACAGAAATCGCACCGTCATACAGTGTTACAGAGAACATCCGCCCAGAAGATTTATCGCAGATCAGGTTTTACAATAAGTGGGCGATGATCTCCTCGTAAGGCAGGTTCATGAGCATGGCCGGAGCCACATCAAATACGGTCTTGCAGCCTGTCTGTCCCGCTTTGTTCATACGAACTGCCGCTCTGGCATAAGCCACCAGCACCGAACCTGTAAATTCGGGATTGGAATCCAGCTTGAGCGAATACTCTATCACGTGCTTATTTTCGGAATCAAAGCCGGTGGTTCCGGTCCTGATGACGCTTCCTCCATGGGGTAAGCCCACATGATCCCTGTTAAGCTCCTCCTGCGAGATAAAATGAACCGTGGTATCATAATCGGAGAAATAATTGGGCATTTCCTTGATCTCTTTCTCTATCTTAGCCTGATCGGCGCCCTCCTTTGCCACCACAAAGACTTCCCTGGTATGCTTCTGTCTGGTGGTAAGCTCGGGGTTCTCACCCTTTCTCACACTCTCCACAGCCTCAGGCACAGGAATGGTATACTGTCTGGCATCCTGAACTCCCTCTATACGCCTTACGGCATCGGAGTGTCCCTGGCTCACGCCCCTGCCCCAGAAGGTATAATCCTTTCCATCTGTCAGGATCGCGTTGCCATACAGTCTTGATACGGAAAACATTCCGGGATCCCAGCCCACCGAAATGATGGCGGTATTATTGCCGCTCTTTGCCGCCTCATCCACGTTTTTAAAATGCGTGGGGATATTTGCATGGGTGTCAAAGCTGTCTATGACGTTGAAATCCTTTGCTATCTGGGGAGTCATAACGGGAAGGTCCGTAGCCGAACCTCCGCAGAGGATGACCACATCCATCTTATCCTTAAAAGACGCCATATCCGAAAGCGCATAAGCCTTTGCACCCGGAGTTTTGGGAGTCAGTGTTGACGGGTCTCTTCTGGTAAAGATCCCCACCAGCTCCATATCGTCGTTTTTGGCGATGGCCGCCTCCACGCCTCTGCCCAGATTACCGTATCCTGCGATTCCTACTCTTATCATTTTCTTTCTCCTCCTGGTCATTTCATATATTTCTTTACTTATATTGATTTTAAGCAATTCAAGATCCTTCCTGTTGCTTCGCTCAGGATGACATCGGCGCGGGTCTTCGCGAGATCATTTCCACTCCACACTTTCCACATAGAATAATTCGCAGGCGCCTCCCCCGGTATCCTCTCTGGTAGTGCTCGAATGCCAGTGCCAGTTTGTTCCATCCGGTTTGGAAGCGTCCAGGTTTATAAGATAACCCTTCAAATGTACGCACTCACCTGGCTTTATGGTCTTTACCAGCGTCCTTACGTTCTCATCTGCCGGGATTATATGATTATTGGCGGAATTAAGGTCGACGACCCTGGTGCCTCCTATGGCATTTGCCTCATCCCAGGAATCCAGCTTCCAGGAATACCACCTGTGGGACTGGTGCCAGTGAAAATCATATTTGTCATTGATCTCAGCCACCTTGCCCCAACCCAGGGCCAGATCCTTGGGAGCCAGCTTACCATCCATGGAAAAGCCGTTATAATCATGGGTGCTGAGCACAAGCGCAGTGATATCGTAGCTGTACAGCTTGCTGATACAGACATTATACCCGTTCAGTTCAAAATTGATCTGTCCGGAGGCCTTTTTCTGGATCGGCTGTCCCAGACCGGGCACGGCATTATGCGCATAATCCCTGCCACAGCCCGTAAGCAGCAGCAACGATAACAGAACCGCTATGATTTTAATCAGAGATTTCTTCATCATCGATCTTCAGACCATCATATATCATACATGAAAGGAAATACAAAAGAGCCCTCTCATTTTCCTGCCATATCCTGTGGCTTCTGGTACCGGCACAGATGAGATATCCCCGCACATCATCCTCTTCTCCGATACGTGAGATGAGCACCGACCGAAGCGCATGCTTACTAAAGGCTTCATACAGCCTGGGAGCGGTGAGCTTCATATTTTCACCCACATTGTCAAAATAGATCTCATTGGATAACAGCCGGTCTATGTCCGAAACATCCTCTGTAAACTCGGCATCATAAAGGGCATGCATCCTCTTGCTTTTGCCCACATAATAGATGTCGGATACCTTTATCTCCTCACCCAGAACCGGCATGACGGCTTTCAGGGTACCTATCAGGCCGTGTGCCTTCTCCACCTCATCCTTGATCAGCTTCATGGCGGAGAACATGCCATGACGTGACATCTGCTTTATCTCCAGATTCTTGTGCTTATCCTCTTCATAGATTATGTAGCAGTTACGGCCCTTGCTCTTTCCCCTGTACAGAGTCTTGTCGATGAGCGTGAACAGATCACTGTAATTTCCCGCATCCCCGGGGAAGGAGGCACAGCCTACGGTAGCTGTGATAAAGAGACTGCAGTCTTCATATCTGAATATCTTGCGGAATACTTTGCCGCTTCCGAACAGATCCTCAAAGAAACTCTTCTTTTCATGGAAGACCGTATCCCTGAAATTTATGAGTAAAAGCTCATCTCCGCCAAAGCGCCCCACCAGACCGTACTCACTCACATACCTGGCCAGCTCGGCAGTCACACCCATCAGGACTGCATCTCCTGCGGCATGACCGTGGCTGTCATTTATGAATTTAAAATTATCCAGATCTATTATGGCAAAGGTAAAGGGTTCCTCATTCGCAATGAGGCTCTTTACAAAGTCCAGGATGTAACCTCTGGACAAAATTCCGGTTAGGGGATCAAGGATCTGGGGCAGGGCTATCTCATCCAGCAGCTTGTCAAAATAACGGTATTTACGCAGCATGGCCTCGGTATAAACTATCTGCGACATCTTTATCCCGTCCTTGAAGCGCAGGACCTCCGTCATATCCACAAAGCTGCCCACCAGGCCCACTATCTCATTTCCATCATAAAGCGGACGCTTGGAAGCGATGATATCCCTTTCCTCGCCCTTTATGATACACTTTCCATGAACCTTGTAGGTGCTCTCGCCCTGCAGCACCCTCAGCTCATCCTGCATGAAGGGCTCGGGATCGTTATGCCAGCCCATATCCTCATCAGTCTTACCGATGAGAACATCCATGGAATTAAAGCCGTAATAATCCAGAAAAGCCTGGTTCACGCCCACAAAGCGCCGTTCTTTATCCTTCCAGAACACACAGTCCTGGGCAGTGTTTATGATATTGTCAAACAGGATCTCAGTCATTTTCATAGCTTCTCACCTTAAGTTTCTTAACCTAATGTCATTCTGAGGGCTTCAGCCCGAAGAATCTTTTTAATTTCTACGATCATTCCATGCTTGCCAAAATAAGTCAGTCAGTGATACAATATAACAAATATAACTTTTTTTCAAGTTTTACCGGGAGAGATTATGAGAATAGGCGCGATATCCGGGACATTTCCGGGACAGAATTTCATATCGATGCCCGACGACTGGCTGGTAAAGGCCGGTTCAGGTTCTGATGCCCTTCAGGGTGAAGATGCCGCCACTACCACAGGCGCAGCCCACAGGAAGGCCATCATAGCCGAAGAATCCAATCTTTCGGGATCTGATGCCGCTTCTTCCCAAAAAGCAGGCAGCACCGAGAAATCATCCGGTCCCGACCTGAATCCCGGCGAATCCAAAAAAGTCAATCCCGGACGCAAGTCCTCTCCCGCCGAGTGCAAGACCTGCAAGGAGCGCAAATATCAGGACGGTTCCGACGAGATGGTCTCCTTCAAGAGCGCTTCACATATTTCACCCGAAGCATCTGCGGCCAGAGTCAGAGCCCATGAGCAGGAGCACGTAAACAACGCCTACGAAAAAGCAGCCCGCTCAGGCATGGAATCAGGCGGCAAGACAAAGGCCAAGGTGGTCCAGGCCAGCGTCACCTTAAAGAGTGCCATCTGTCCCGAGTGCGGACGCAGCTACGTGGAGGGCGGCGTGACCCACACCCAGATAGCCTACAAAGAAGAGTCCCCCTACGAAAAGGAGAAAAAAGCCATCGACGCCCAGTCTCTTTCAGGGGCTAACTTCGCAGCGAATGTGTAAGGATTCTTTATCGCTCCGCTCCTTTAAACAACAGATTCGATCAAAAAACCGTGCCAAAAGGCACGGTTTTTATATTCTTCATCATTCTGATATCAGGCTTATCATTCTGAAAACAGCCTTATCTCCACACTTATCTCCACAATGTCATTCTGAGGGCTTTAGCCCGAAGAATCTTTCCATGATCATCAGATATTTTACTCCTCCAGTCCGAAGGCATCATGAGCTGCATTAAGTGCCTTCTCGGTATCCTTCTCATCGATCAGCACGGTAACCCTTATCTCGGAAGTGGAGATCATGTTGATGTTGATGTTGGAATTATACATACATTCAAACATCTTTGCAGCCACACCGGGATTGGACCTCATACCGGCACCTACCACTGATACCTTGGCCACATGATCATTGTGATCAAGCTTCTCATAATCCAGACGTCCTGCATTATCCTCCAGAAGCTTTATTACATCATCGGTCGCATCCTCGGTAATGGTAAAGGAAATATCCTTCTTATCATCACGGCCTATCGACTGCAGGATCATATCCACGTTTATATTCGCCTTTGCCAGCAGGTCAAAGAGCCTGAAAGCCACACCCGGCGTATTATGAAGACCGATAACCGATACTCTTGTAACATTTTTATCTGCGGCCACACCGCTAACCAACATTCTTTCCACTTTTACTCTCTCCTTTACTACAGTACCTTCCTCATTGTTCAATGAAGATCTGACTACAAGCTGCACATTATATTTTTTAGCCATTTCCACGGATCTGTTATGAAGCACGCCGGCACCCAGTGATGCCAGCTCCAGCATCTCATCATAGGTGATCTCCTTCATCTTGCGGGCATTCTTTACAAATCTGGGATCCGCAGTATACACGCCTTCCACATCGGTATATATCTCACAGGCATCGGCATGAAGCGCTGCCGCCAGAGCCACCGCAGTGGTATCGGAACCGCCGCGTCCCAGAGTAGTGAAATCATCATACTTGTTCACGCCCTGGAAACCGGTGATCACCACTACTTTTCTCTGATCCAGTTCATGTCTGATACGCTCCGAATCAATCCTTTTCAGTCTGGCGTTACCGTAATTGCTGGTGGTATGCATGGCCACCTGGAAAGCATTGAGTGAAACCGCAGGTATACCCAGATAGGAAAGAGCCATGGACATAAGCGCCACCGAGGTCTGCTCTCCCGTCACCAGAAGCATATCCAGTTCCCTCTTTGAAGGATTGGGATTGATATCCTTCGCCTGCTCAATGAGCACATCCGTCATCTTTCCCATGGCGGAAAGCACCACCACTACATCGTCTCCGTTCTTGTAGGCTGACTCTATCCTGTGGGCCACATTAAAGATCCTCTCTTTATTGGCCACGGAAGTGCCGCCGAATTTCTTTACTACTAACATTTTTTCTCCTCACATTTTATATAAACAGATCCGGAAACACGGATCAATGTTACCACAGCCCATCCTTAAAATGGATAGCATGATCGATCAAAAGACCTCAACAATATAACAAAGTGGTGTACACATCAACAGCGTAGCCCATCTAATCTCATTTGGCATGACAATGGGATTCGTATCAGCGTGACAGGAGCCTGCGCATCAGCATGGGACCTTCGGATAAGTACAGGTCTGAGGTCTTTGCGTCTTTCTCATTATATTTATGATCAAAACTACCCTCATTTGTGGAATCATAGATCATGAAAGGCACGGGATCCGAGCTGTGGGTACGTATTCTGATGGGAGTAGGATGATCGGGCAGAACCGCGAGCCTGAAATCCTCGCCCGAAGCCCTGAGGCCCTCGACTACAGGCCTGATCACCCGCGCATCCAGACACTCTATGGACTTTACCTTTTTCTCCACGCTGCCCTGATGGCCCATCTCATCCGGTGCTTCCACATGAACATAGGCCAGATCATATCCGTCCTTTGTCAGTGCATCCACCGCCGCCTGAGCTTTGCCTTCATAATTGGTATCCAGGCCTCCGTTGGCACCCGGTACTTTAATGACCTTAAGACCTGCGCCCACGGCTATACCCTTTAACAGATCCACTGCAGAGATCATGACGCCCTTTTTATGGTAAGCTTCTTCAAAAGAAGAAAGAGCGGGCTTGGTGCCGGCGCCCCAGAACCAGCAGCAGTTCGCGGGATTAAGACCCGCCTTTTTACGCGCTATGTTAATAGGATGATCCTTTAATATCTCATAGCTTTCCTTCATCATACGAAGGAGCTCGGGATCCTCGGGAAGGAATTCCCCTATCTTACAGCCCAGATGATCATGAGGCTGCGCCAGATCTTTTACCTCACCGCCGTTTATTATCAGGCAGTGACGATAGCTGGTCCCGGGATAAAGCTCATATCCCTCTTTCAAAAATCCGCTTACCCCCTTAAGCGCCTCCACCAGTACAGTGCAATCCTCTGTGGAGATCTCTCCTGAGCTGTGATCCGTAATGGTACGCTCTTCAAAGGGGATACCCTCCTCCTCAGTGAGAGTGACTATGTTACACCTCAGGGCTATATCGTCATCTTTCATGGGAACGCCTATGCTCAGCGCCTCTAAGGGAGATCTTCCGGAATAATATTTCTTCGGATCATAACCGAGAACAGACAGATTCGCCGTATCAGATCCGGGCTTCATGCCCTCCGGGATAGTATGCAGCATACCTATCTCCGAAACAGCTGCCAGCTCATCCATCATATCCGTCTTTGCGTATTCAAGCGGAGTCTTTCCGCCCAGGGACTCTATAGGCTCGTCTGCCATACCATCCCCTAAAACTATCACATACTTCATTATTTTATCCTTATGCGGCTGACTATGCCCACGCTGTCTGCTGCCGCTTTGAAATCCTTTTCACTCATTTCCTTTGTTACCAGACCGGTCACGCCGTCGGAAAGCTCCACGACAGATTCTGCGCCAAAAGCTTCCTTTCCGGCTGAAGCCTTATCATTTTTCACACAGACCATAAAGCTGCGTTTATCTTCATCTATCCCCTCTATCTTAAGGGTCTCGGGAAGCCAGACTACCCTTTTTGTCTCTCCTGTTCCCCTGGCCGCATTCACCACGTCAGCCACAACAGCGGAAGCCGTCTCCATCATTCCGGCGCCGCTGCCGTAAAGCATGGTAGAGCCTACAGCGTTACCCTTTATATAGATGGCATTATATGCACCGTTTACGGCACACAGGGCGTTATCCTCTGATACAAAGAAGGGGGATACCATGGCGTAATACCTGCCCTCCTCCTCTCTGAAGGAGGCTATCAGCTTTATGGCTCCGCCTCTTTTTTTGGCAAATTCCATATCATAAGGGGTGATGCCCGTAATACCCTCGGTATATATGCTCTCAAAATTTACGTTTTTACCATAGGTGACAGACGCCAGAATGGCGATCTTGCGGCAGGGATCATACCCTTCCACGTCAGCCTCAGGATTTCTCTCGGCGATGCCCATATCCTGGGCCTCCTTGAGGACGTCGGCATAGGCTGCGCCTTCCTTCAGCATCTTTGTGAGGATAAAATTGGTGGTGCCGTTCAGAATCCCGGAAATCTCCTCTATCTCATCTGCCACGTAAGCACAGTTAAGAGCCCTGATCACAGGGATACCGCCTCCGCAGCTGGCCTCGAACAGGAAATCCACGCCCTTTGCCTTTGCCAGCTCCAGAAGCTCCTGTCCGTGTTTTTCCACCAGTTCCTTATTCGAAGTGCATACGCTTTTCCCAGCCTCTATGCACTTCTTCACAAAAGGATAGGCCGGGTTGGTGCCGCCCATGGTCTCCACCACGATGTCGACCTCGGCATCCTTCACTATATCTTCCACATCATGGGTGATGAGCTTCTCTGCGGGAGTCCCGGGAAAGTCCCTCAGGTCAAGGACGTATTTCACATCGATGTAATCGCCTGCAGAGCGCTTTATCAGCTCCCTGTTCATCATCAGCACCTTAAGTACGCCGGAGCCTATGGTGCCGTATCCCATTATTGCCGCTTTTTTCATGGTAAAGTCCTCGCTTATGATTTCAAGATTCTTCTCTCAGAATGACAGTAGATATAATGCATTCAAAATGATAACTGTGTCCTCACGCAATCGGCGAATATTCTATCATAAATCAGGCTGAAATGCAATTATTACGCCCAAAAAACCTCCCCGGCCATATGACCGGGGAGGCTTTTCAACTCATTTTGTCATCTGATCTCTCACTATGATCACTTGATCGTCACATTGACCTGGGTGATTCCTGTAAAGTTGTTGATTCCTTCGATGGTGGCCTTGCCGGTCTTCTCGTCGAACTTAACCACCTTGAAATCACCCTTGCCCTTCTTCTCTGCCTTTACCTTAAATGGCTTTACAGTTCCCTTGCCGTTGGGCTTTGAAGCCTTGGTATCCACTTTGAAGTTAAGCTTCAGCTTCTTGTTCTTTGTCTTGTATGTGCTCTTGTTATACTCCACAGGGATTTCGGATGCACTTATGATACGAGGCACGATCGTAAACTTTATGGGATTGCTCTTAAAGTACTTGTTAAGTGCCTTTACCTCTTCCTTCTTTGCCTTCTTGAAGGCCTTGAATTCCTGCTTGGACATCTTTGCATATTCCTTATCCTGAGGATTGAGCTTGTTG
>JAEEGL014985693.1_pt1 | contig 24444 bp, 20 predicted proteins | sample 9134231 | NCBI WGS metagenome assembly JAEEGL01 (sample SAMN16246548, study PRJNA631951) | gut metagenome | biome: gut microbiome; feature: rumen; material: fiber-attached | host: Bos | place: Iran: Karaj | collected 2018-10
CGTCTTTGTACTGAATCTGCTTGGATATTTTCCGTCATCTTACACAGAAATCCCTTGACATACGTCAGTATGCCTGTGGGATTTCTATACAATCTGACGAAAAATCTCACGGCGCATCTTCAGCACAATCTTTGTGCGGTGTTGCCTTAACGATATAACTAATGCGGAGGTGACATGACTTGATTATCAGAAATTTTTGCCGGAGGGCTGTTTCCGGTGCTTTGTCATGCCTTGCCGCTTTCGGCTGTGTTTCAGGCGCTTTTCACGCTTATGCCGCGGAAGGCTCCGTCCGGACGGACTTGCTGAGCGACTACTACACCATTGAGCCCCTCAGCACGGATATCCCATCATACAGCGATTATTACGATGAATTCGCCGGCGAGGCTCTCCCTTCGCAGGAGATACTCGTCCGCGGCGGCGATTACTCCTCAGTTAAGGGCGGCGATATCAGCTCCGGCGTTTTCGGCGAGTACGATGACGTCCGCGACGCGCTAATATGGAGCAGTCCCGAGGGCGAGGTCGTGTATACGATAAATGTCCCCGAGACCGGAGTCTACTGCCTCGATATGTCGTATTATCCCATGGAGTCGAATAGTCCGTCGATAGAGCTTTCGCTGAAAATAGACGGCTCAGCTCCCTTCGATTCGGCGTCGAGACTTGCTCTCGGCAGGGTGTGGGTCAACGAGAGCCCCGTTTATACCGATTCACGCGGCAATCAGGTGCGTCCTCCGCAGGTGCAGAGAGGTATGTGGAAAAAGTGCTCCGTCGGCGACCCGGACGGTCTCTTCGGCGAGCCGCTCCTCTTCTATCTGGAAAAAGGCAGGCATGAGGTGTGCTTTTCCTCGGAGCGTGCGCAGTTCGCGCTTGAATGCTTCCGTTTCTATGCGCCGGAGGAGCTTCCGGACTATGAACAGTATAAAAACTCCGTGAATGCCGAAAATCCGGCGTCTGAGCCTAATGTGTTCCGTATCGAAGCCGAGGACGCGGCGTTCAAGTCCGACCCCACTCTCTATCCGACCTACGACAACACAAGCTACCTCGTTTCGCCCTCCGACCCGCGAAAGGTCGTGTATAATACTCTCGGGGCGGGAAGCTGGAAAAAGGCTCTGCAAGCCGTTACTTGGGAAATACCGCGCGATAAGATAGGCGCGGACGGCTGGTATAAGATAGGCGTAAAGGCGCGGCAGAACCAGATGCGAGGTCTTTACTCCAACAGGCGCGTCCTGATAGACGGCGTGGTGCCTTGCCGTGAGCTCGACCAGCTCAGATTCTATTATGACACCGACTGGAATGTCGTCTCGCCTAAAACAGATGAGGGCGGCGACGTTTACGTATACCTCACGGCTGACCGCGACCACACTATCACCCTCGAATGCGTTCCCGGTGAGATAGGGGAGCAGCTTCGCAGACTTGACAGCGCTGTTGCTGAGCTTAACACCTACTACCGGAAAATTTTGATGATAACCGGTCCTGCACCGGATAAGTATACCGACTACTACGTGCATGAGAAAATTCCCGAGATAGTCGGCGAGTTCCGGACTCTTTCGCAGGAGCTCAAGGATATTCAGTCCGGCATTGAGAAGCTCTCCGGAAGTAAAGGCTCTGAGGCGGCGGCTATCGGGAATATGGCGGTCATACTCGATAAATGCGTGGACAAGCCGTTGAAGATACCTGCCTACCTCAGTCAGATAAAAGACAATATCGCCTCCGTTTCGGCTTGGCTGAGAGATTACCGCGATCAGCCTCTCGAGGTCGATTATATCGAGTTCGCAACTCGGGGCGAGAGCTTTTCTCCGTGCAGGGAGAAGCTCGGCAAGTCGCTCAGCTTTAGTGCGAAGTCATTCATCGGCTCCTTCTTCGAGGACTATACCACGCTCTCGGACGTTACCGGCGAGGACGCTGTCGAGGTATGGGTCGCGCTCGGACGCGATCAGGCTCAGGTCGTCAAGGAAATGACCGAGAATGAGTTCATGCAGAAGTACGATATCCCCGTTTCCGTTAACCTCGTCACCGGCGGCGTGGTCGAGGCTACACTCGCGGGTAAAGGTCCGGACGTTGCGCTCTTCCTCGGGGGAGAGTTCCCCGTTAACCTTGCCGCGCGCGGTCTGCTTGTCGATATTTCCGATGAGTCGCAGTTCGGCGGCTTTGATGAGGTCTGCGGACGCTTTCAGAAAAATGCCATGACCCCCTATCAGTATAACGGCGGCACCTACGGTCTGCCGATAAGTCAGAACTTCCCCATGCTATTCTACCGCACCGATGTCCTGACCGAGCTCGGGTTCAGCTCTCCGCCGGAGACATGGGACGACCTCAGAGATATGCTTCCGGCTCTGCAAAGAAATTATATGTCCGTCGGACTTGTGCTCCCGCCGGCGAATATCTCTCCCGCAACTGAGACGGGTCACACGTTCGCGATGATGCTTTTGCAAAAGGGACTGAATTACTACAACGACGACCTCTCGGCTTCGACCTTCGATTCGACCGAGGCGGTGCAGTCCTTCGAGGAGTGGACCGACTTCTACACGAAGTACAGCTTTTTGCAGTCCTATGATGCGTTCAGCAGGTTCAGAACAGGCGAGTATCCGCTCGTTATCTCGAATTACGCCTTCTTCAATCAGCTCACGGTCGCTTCACCTGAAATAAACGGGCTGTGGGACTTCTGCCCCGTGCCCGGAACTCTCCGCGCGGACGGAACGGTCTCTCATGCCGCAAATTCCAACGGCGCCGGTGCTGTCATTTTCAGCAAGGTCAAAAATAAACAGAACGCGTGGGAGTATATCAAATGGTTCACCGAGACCGATACTCAGGTCCGCTACGGCACTCAGATAGAGGGTCTGCTCGGCACTATGGGCAGGTTCGATACCGCAAATACTGAGGCGCTTTCTCAGCTTTCGTGGTCGCGGGACGAGCTCGCACGCCTTAATGCTCAGCGCGATGAGCTGGTCGAGATACCGATAATCCCGTCCTCGTATGCGGTGACAAGAAATATCATGAACGCTTTCCGCGAAACTATCAATCAGGGCGAAAATCCGCGTGATACGCTCATTTGGTACAACCGCGACATCAATGACGAGATAAAGCGCAAGAATAAGAATTTAGATAAGGCAACACCGCACAAAGACCGCCTGACGTCTTTGTACTGAATCTGCTTGGATATTTTCCGTCATCTTACACAGAAACCCCTTGGCATACGTCAGTATGCCTGTGGAATTTCTATACAATCTGACGAAAAATCTCACGGCGCATCTTCAGCACAATCTTTGTGCGGTATTGCCGTAATTGAATGCATATTTATACAGTTGCTATGGGCGAGCGAAAGCAGGCGGAGTACCTCCGCGGGTTATTTCGCAATATACCGTGTATAAAACAGAAAATGAAGCACGGTAACCATACAATCATGTGCCTTTGAGCGAAAGCAGAGTATGTCTTTTGTACAGAGTAAGCCCGTGAATTGGGCTGCAAGGGAGATACTCCCTTGCCGGATTGTCAAGGCAGAGCCTTGACCGGAGTCCGGAGGCAGAGCCTCTGGTGGGAGTTTGAGGGCAAAGCCCTCAGGAAAGGAGGGACAGTTTTGGCTGGAAATAAACAGAACAGGAGCGGGCTCTGGCGCTCTGTAAAGCAGAATAAAGCCTGCTATCTCATGCTCGCGCCCTTTATGCTGTTCTTTGTCGTGTTTACTATAGTGCCGGTCGTGATGTCCCTGCCTATGGGATTCACCGACTTCAATATGGCGCAGGCTCCGAAATTCGTCGGACTTTCAAATTATACAACGCTCTTCCTCTCGGATAAGATATTTATTAAATCTATCCGCGTTACACTCGTGTTTGCACTGTTTACGGGTCCGGTCAGCTATGTGCTCTGCTTCTTGCTCGCGTGGCTGATAAATGAGCTCCCGCCTAAGCTGAAAACTGTCTTCACACTCATTTTCTACGCTCCCTCTATGGCGAACGTCTACACCGTGTGGCAGCTCATTTTCAGCGGCGATATGAACGGCTATGTCAACTCGTTCCTCATGAATCTCGGACTTATCAACGCTCCCGTGCAGTGGCTCACCGACGGACGCTATGTCCTCGGCGTGACTATCGTGGTACAGCTCTGGATATCCCTCGGAGCAGGCTTCCTCGCGCTGAGAGCCGGATTTCAGAATATCGACCGCACTATGTACGAGGCGGGCGCTATCGAGGGTATTCGTACCCGCTGGCAGGAGCTCATCTACATCGTTATCCCGTCTATGGGGCCTCAGCTCATGTTCGCGGCGGTAATGCAGATAGTCAGCTCGTTCACCGCGGGAACAGTCGCGCAGAACCTCGTAGGCTTCCCGAGTACCGACTATCAGGCGCATACCATAATGACCCATGCCTATGACTACGGCTGGGTGCGCTATGAAATGGGCTATGCGTCGGCGATATGTATGGTGCTCTTCCTCGCGATGTACGTCTGCAACAGGCTCATAAGCCGCGCACTCAGCAGGTATATGGACTGATAATATTAGTGAGTACGATATGATATTTTAAAGAAAGGAGGGCGGATAATGCCACAGGTCAATACAGCTAAACTCAAAGCTTCAAACAGACAAGCAGGCCGTAAAATTGGCGGCACTATCGCTATTTTCTCCGTCCTTCTTGTAGTCGGAGCATTCATGCTCTTCCCGATATATCTGACTGTCGTTATGTCCGTGAAGCCGGTCGAGGAGCTCTTTATCTTCCCGCCTAAGCTCTATGCGATGCGTCCTACTCTCGACAACTTCAGCGATATGTTCGACGCTCTCAACAGCAACCGTGTGCCGTTCTCGCGCTATGTCTTCAACAGCGTCGCCGTTACGGTATCGGTCACGGTCTTGCAGTGCATTTTCTGCTCTATGGCGGCATTCGTGCTCGCAAAGTGCAGATTCCCGGGAAGTAAGTTCATCAACGGCGTTATCGTCGTTTCACTGCTTTATCAGTCGAATGTCATATACATTATGCAGTATATCGTCATGGCGAAGCTCGGACTTATCGACAATCCGCTCGCGCTGATACTGCCCTCTATCGCTTCGCCTATGGGGCTTTTCCTCATGAGACAGTCCATAAGTCAGATACCAGATTCCATGATAGAAGCCGCTAAGGTCGACGGCGCGGGGCTTTTCCGCATCTGCTGGCAGATAGTCATGCCCAATCAGAAGCCGGCTCTCATGACTCTCATCATCTTCGCTTTTCAGGCGGCTTGGAATATCCAGGGCGGCTCGCTCATATTCCAGGAGCAGTATAAGACGCTCCCAACTGTCGTTATGCAGGCGGCTTCTTCGGGTCTTGCCCGCGCCGGAGTCGCTATGGCGGCGGCGGTTTTCATGCTCGTTCCTCCGATAGTCGTTTTTACGCTCGCGCAGAGACAGGTCATCGAGACGATGGCTCACTCCGGCATAAAGGAATAGGAGGTGCGCATGAAAAAGCTTTTCAGGGATATTTGCGCTCTCATCTGCTCGGCGGCACTCGTTTCTGCCGGCATAGCTCCGGCTATTGCCTCCGCGGAGCCATATGAGGTCTATAACTATGACCGCTGGGTCGAGGCGATACCTTCTCAGGCAGGATATATCGCTGAGAGAGCCGTTTCCGGCTATGACCTCGGCGTTGGTGCTCTCAGCGAGCCCGAGGATATCTTCATCGGCGGCGACGGCACTTTCTACATCGCCGATTCCGGCAATAACAGAATAATCGCTGCGGACGCGGAGCTTAGCAGAAGCGTTCGCGTGTATGAGAAATTTACTATGCCCGACGGCTCGAAAACTGCTCTCAGCTCGCCGCAGGGTGTCTATATCTCGGCGGATACCGGTCTTATGTATATCGCCGATAATCAGAATTCCCGCGTCCTCGTCTGCGACCTTGAGGGAAATGTCGGGCTGGAGATAACCAAGCCCGAGTCCGGAGTCTTTGACCAGAACAAGACATTCTTCCCGCAGAAGGTGCTCGCCGACAAAGCCGGCAATATCTACGTCGTGCTCGGCAATATCACTACCGGCGCTGCTATGTTCAGTCCGGAGGGGAAATTCCTCGGATATTACGGCGCAAACCGCGTTCAGCCGACGTCTGAGATAGTTTCACGCTATTTCACCAACCTCTTTACCTCCGATGAGAAGCGCAGCAGGCGCTCGAGAAACGTTCCCACCGGTATCACCAACTTCGACGCGGACGAGGATTTCATCTTCACCTGCACCTCCTCCTCGACGCAGACCGCCGATACCGTGAAGAAGCTCAACGCCGCCGGAAATAATATCTTCGCCAATTATGACGTGACATTCGGCGATTATACTCCCATGTACGATACTACGCAGAATAAGCTCCTCGCGCCTGCTATCTGCGATATCGACATCGCCGGCGACGGCAACATTAATTGCCTCGATTTTACTACCGGACGCATTTTCCAGTACGACGAGGACTGCAATCTCCTCTTTATCACCGGCACTATCGCCAAGCAGGTCGGAGGCTTCTCGCAGGTGACGGCTGTTGAATCCGATGAGGGACATCTCTACGTTGCGGACGGGCAGAAAAATACCGTTACCGTTTTCGCTGAGACCGATTTCGGCAGGGCTGTCCACAAGGCAACGGAGCTCCACAATGCCGGATACTACGAGGAGGCTCTCGAGCCGTGGCGGGACGTGCTGAAATACGACGGCAACTACCGCCGTGCCTATATCGGCGTTGCTTCGGCTCTGCTCAGAAAGGGCGAGTATAAGGAGTCGATGAGGTATGCAAAGCTCGCCGACGCTCCTAAAATTTACAACAAGGCTTTCGAGGGCTACCGCAGGGAGTTCCTGAAAAAGCATTTCACGGCTATTGCTGCCGGTATCGCGGCTGCCGCCGCGGCATTGGTGCTTTTCGGCTATAAACACAGAAAAAAGAGAAAGGAGGGTGCTCATCATGATGGACCTGAGACCCGCTGAGTGGGTCGGACACGCGGTCTTCCACCCTGTTGAGGGCTTCGAGGATATGCGTTGGAAAAAGTCCGGCTCGCTGAAAATAGCCTTCGGGATAGTGCTGCTCCTCTTTCTCTCGGAGATAGCTTACGGCAGGCTTTACGGCTTTCAGTTTTATGCGCCTAATGACAAGCTCTTCAATATCGTGCCGTATATCGTCAAGACCATTGTTCTCTTTGCGGCGTGGGTGGTCGGCAACTGGTCGGTCTGCACGCTCCTCGACGGTGAGGGCACGATGCGGAATATCTGCGTCTACAGCGCCTATGCGCTCGTTCCCTATATAGCTCAGACCTTTATCTGCGTCGTGCTCTCGCATTTCCTTATCCGCGATGAGTACGTCTTTCTGGAGGTCATACACGTCATCGGCGTCGGCTGGAGCGTCATACTCATGTTTTCGGCGATAAGGTCTGTGCATCAGTATTCCGCCGGAAAAACCGTTCTCGCGATAGCTCTCACAATTGCGGCGATGTTCGTCATGCTGGCACTGGCTGTCCTCGTGCTCGCTCTCGTTCAGAATGTGGCTGTCTTTATCTCGACCGTCTATGCCGAGATATCGTACCGCATAAGAGTGTAGGGGGGCGCCATGAGAAAAAAATTTAAAAGCTTTATGCTCTGTCTGCTCGCTGTGTCCCTTATGAGCGCTTCCGGAGCCGCTTATGCCGGCGATGAGGAAGCTCCCGAGCCGGTGAGCGAGGCTCCCGCAGAGGAAGATGAGGTCAGCTCGAAGCTGAAAGAGTCCGAGGAGTTCGTCAAGGCGGATTTCAGCGAGATAACCGGATACCTCGAAAAGCTCGGCTCCGCAGACGGCGTTGACATCTACCGCAGAGACAAGGACATTGACGACAGACTGTGGGAGGAAGCCGGCGGCAAGCCTGCTTCAAAAAATGATTATACCGACGAGCAGAAAGAACTCGCGGACAGGATATCCGACCTCAAACAGCTCGGCGACTTCGTCGCTGTTGACCCCGATAAGCGCGAGGTGCTCGCTCAGTTCAAGACTGCGAACAACTCCGGCGGGGAGAAGATATTCCTCAGCGACGGCAAGCGCTTTCTGCTATATACCGACAGCGAGGCGAGCCGCGTTGTGAAGATACGCCGCGTTGTCTCGACTATCGATAACCCGCTCCTGTTCAGCACACTCGACGGCAAGACCCTCGAGCGTATGGACTCCGGCTATAAGGAGGTTCTCGCAACGCTCAGCGAGAGCGCTCCCGAGAACGGCAGAAACGTCTACTATACCGCCGACAAGAGCGAATTCGCGTGGCTAAGCTCCGACGGGAAGCGCGTTATCGCGAACTACAGAGAGTGCGCCGAGAACGACGGCTTCGTGCTCCTTGTAGACGACAGGCTCGGCAACTTCGGGCTCAAAAATAAAAAGACCGGCTATATATGGTGGTCTGCGCCCCTCGGAGCCGCTCAGGACAGCATTGCTACTCCGCTTATCGCGAATGAGCTCCGCTCGTCGAATGTGCTCCGCTACGGTGTGCCTTCAAGGCGAACAAGCAATAACCTTTTGCGCTCCGGTACCGACGACTGCGAGATATCTGTTTCTGATGTGAAGGACGGCGTGAGAGTTACCTACGATTACAAAAAGTCGGGCTTTAAGCTCCCGGTCGAGTATACCCTCGACGGCGACTGCCTCAGGGCAAGCCTGAAAGTCTCGGAGATAACCGAGCCTAAGGACGAGAAAATCGCGACAGAGGTCACTATTATGGGCAGCTTCGGCGCCGGCTCCGGGACTGAGGACGGCTTCTTCGTTATACCCGACGGAAGCGGTGCGCTCGTCCGCTTCAATAACGGCCGCACTATGGATATGAACGCCTATCAGCAGCGTATCTACGGACAGGACGTTACCGCTGTGCCGGCGAGCAGGGGGGCTGTCACCGAGCAGATCTACCTCCCCGTTTACGGCATCGTCAAGGGCGATAATGCGCTCCTTGCTGTCGCGGCTAAGGGGGATTCAAATGCGTATCTCTCGGCTCAGGTGTCCAAACAGTCGAACAGCAGCTTCAACCTCTGCAATTTTACATTTATCCTGCGCGGTACCGATATCTTCTATATGTCCGGCAACAACAGCGACAAGCTCACTGTTTTCGAGCGCGGTAAGATAAAGTCCGACGATATCGAGGTCAGGTATTACCCTCTCAGCGGCAAGGATATGGACTTCACTGACGTTGCCGCCCGCTACAGGCAGTACCTCATCGACGAGGCGGGCGTTGCTCCTAAGGCAAAGGCGGGAGAGGCTCCGCTCTGCGTCGACCTCTACGGCGGCACTCAGAAGAAAAAGCCCGCTGCCGGTATCCCCGTGACTATGAAGCAGACTGCGACCTCCTACAGCGAGGCGGAGAGGATACTCTCTCAGCTCAGAGATAACGGCGCGGACGATGTGGCTGTTACCTACAACAACTGGACAACTGCCGGAATGAAGCGCGAGGTCGACGACGAGGCGGATCCCGCAGGAGCGCTCGGCGGCAAAAAGGACTTCAAAAAGCTGACCGATACCGTTGAAAAGAACGGCTATAGGCTCTATCCGGCGGCGGATAATAACTGCTTCTACTCAGGAGGCGGCTACAGCTCGATCAATGCGACCTGCGTGCGCATTTCAGGCTCATATTCGCGCATCGTCAGCTACGACCGCGCATACGGTATCCCTAACGGCTTCAAGGACAATATGTCCCTGCTCTCGCCTGACTATTTCAGTGAGGTCTGCGGCAGTATCGCCGATTCGTACTCGTCGGCGGGGCTCTCGGGAGCTTCCGTCAGCGGCATGGCGTCCGCTCTCTACGGCGACTACGGCAAGAAGAATATCTCGCGATTTAAGGCTATGGAGCTCGCGCAGGAGGGCTTCGGCAGTCTGAGCTCCGCTCTCGGAAACGGCATTGCCGCCGACGGCGCAAATGCCTACGCTCTGCCTTATCTCAGCCGCATAGACGGCGTTCCGCTGAATTCGAGCAGGTTCGATATCTTCAACGAGGACGTTCCATTCTATCAGGCGGTAATGCATGGACTTATCCCTTACTCGGGTACGGCTGTGAACGGAAGTCCCGACCCCGATGCCCTGCTTCTTATGTCGGCGGCGACGGGAAGTCTGCTCAGCTATGATATGCTCTGGGGCGAGACGAGCGAGCTGAAGGATACTGACCTCGATGTCTATTTCTACGCGAATCACGAGAACTGGGTCTCTGCTGCGGCGGAGGACTACAAGCTCCTCAAGCCCGTGCTCAGCAAGGTCAGCGGAAGCTTCATCACCGACTATAAGACCTCGGACGACGGCAGCAGGATAACTTCACGCTTCTCGGACGGTACGGTCGTCGAAGTAGACCTTGCGGCGAAAACGGTCTCGTGCGGAGAAAACGTCATCACTATCGGCAAAAAGGAGGCGGCGCAGAATGGCTAAGAAACAGATATCATACGAGCGCCGCAAGCAGCTTTACGGCTACGGGTTCATTTCCCTGTGGCTCGTCGGAACTGTTGTGTTCTTCCTGATACCGCTTGTGAAGTCGCTGTGGTTCTCGTTCAATGACGTCGGGATAGATATTAACCGCACTGTCCTGACCTGGCGCGGTCTCGGAAACTATGACGATATCCTCAACAAGGACCCGAAGTATCTCGGGCTGCTTAAAAATACCCTCATAGAGACGCTGTGGAAAACTCCGCTCATACTCATTTTCTCCCTGTTCATCGCCGTTATGCTGAATCAGAAGTTCCGCGGAAGAGCTCTTGCAAGAGCAGTATTCTTCCTGCCTGCGATAATCGCGACGGGTCCCGTTTATACCATTATCAGCGGCGATATGAACAGCACCGGCAATACTCAGGCGGCGCAGTTCTCAACTCTGTTCTCGACTGACCTCATCGGCTCGCTGCTCAATTTCCTCGGCATTTACGGCATCAGCGACAGTATGAGCGGTATTATCTCCGGCATCGCGGACAATATCTTCGGCATAGTCTGGTCGAGCGGTATACAAATTCTGCTCTTCCTCGGCGCTTTGCAGAATATCCCGCCCTCTGCAAAGGAGGCGGCTCAGATAGAAGGTGCGACGGCATGGGAGTTTTTCTGGAAAATTACTCTCCCTTACGTCAGCCCGTTCATTCTCGCGAACCTGATATTCACTGTTATTGACTCGTTTACAAGTCCCACAAATGCCGTTATGGAGCGTATTCTCTCCGTTAAGGAGGAGCTCCGGTTCGGCACGGCTTCGGCTATGGCGTGGTTCTATTTTGCAGTGATTTTTGCCGCTCTCGGCGTCGCGGCGCTGATAGTCAACAGGTTCATCTACTACGAAAACGATTAAGGAGGGGGAGTGCATGACTGATACAACCGGCTCGGTCGTAAAGGACGAAGCCGAAATAGGCGGCGGACTCTCTCCTAAACAGGCGAGAAAGCTCCGCATGAAGTCGATGGCTCCGGAAGAGAGAAGCTATCTGCGGCGGAATGCCTTCGCTGAGAAGATATGGTTGGTCTGCCGGACAGCGATACTCTGCGGTATAAGCTTCGTGGTGCTGTATCCGCTCATATATATGGTCAGCTGCGCCTTCCGCGAGCGGCAGGATATGTCTGACCCCACTGTTATGTGGATACCCCGGCATTTCACTCTCGATATCATCCGCGAGACCATTGACGCTATGGACCTCTGGAAGACCCTGCGTGATACTCTCGTGCTGAATATCGGCTGCTCGCTCGTGCAGGTCATATCCTGCGCGGTGACCGGTTACGGCTTCGCGAGGTTTAAATTTCGCGGGAGCAGGCTGCTCTTCGGCATAGTCATTCTTATGATACTCGTGCCTACGCAGATAATAGCTATCCCGCTGTATACGCTGTTCCGCAACTTCGGCATAAAGGGGCTCTTCGAGATAAACCTCATTAATACGCCGTGGACGATGTACCTCCCCGCACTTACCGGAAACGGTATCCGCTCGGGGCTGATGATACTCATCTTCCGGCAGTTCTTCCGCGGTCTCCCGAAAGAGCTCGAGGACGCTGCCTATATCGACGGCTGCGGTCCCTTCATGACCTTCGTTAGGGTAATGATCCCTAATGCGGCTTCCGCTTTCCTGACCGTTTTCCTCTTCTCCGTGGTATGGTACTGGAACGATTACTACGTCAGCTCGACCTTCCTCGACGATTCTAAGACCGTTTCGCTTATGCTGAAAAGTCTCGATTCCATTCTCAAAACGAGGATATTTAACTCGCCTACCGCGGATATTCCTCCGCGCGAGCAGATAGTCTGGAAGGAGGCCGGCTGCCTGCTTTCAATTAGTCCGCTCCTGGTGATGTACCTTTTCCTGCAAAAGCATTTCACCGAGGGCATTGCGCGCTCCGGAATCACAGGAATATGATATAGAATAAACCGTTTGATTGTCAGATAAGGCACGGGCTGATGTGGGCATCAGCCCCTACAGCTTTTATGGTTTATTTGCATTTGTAGGGGTCGATGCCCACATCGACCCGAAACAATCCTTCTGGAATCAAAATAACATCGCGGGCGCACGGAATGCGCCCCTACAAATGCAAAAAAGGCGAACCCGAATTATTCGGGTTCGCCTTAATTTTATCGTATTGTGCGGGACGTCGGGGACGCCGTCCCCTACAGTTATTCGGAAATCGGAATCAATACATTCCGCCCATGCCGCCTGCGGGCATTGCAGGTGCGGGATTCTCTTCCTTGATGTCCGCTACAAGGCTCTCTGTTGTGAGCACCATTGATGCTACTGATGCTGCATTCTGGAGCGCTGAACGTGTTACCTTGGTCGGGTCTACGATTCCGGCAGGTATCATGTCTGTGTATACCTCGTTGTATGCGTCAAAGCCATAGCCGAGCTTGCGTGAACGTCTTATCTTGTCTACGATAACGCTTCCCTCAAGTCCTGCGTTCTCTGCTATCTGACGTACAGGAGCTTCAAGTGCCTTGAGGATTATCTTTGCACCTGTCTTCTCGTCGCCGTCAAGTGTGGGAACAAGCTTCTCTACTGCGGGGATCGCATTGATGAATGCTGTACCGCCTCCGGCTACGATGCCCTCTTCTACTGCTGCCTTTGTTGCTGCGAGAGCGTCCTCGATGCGGAGCTTCTTCTCCTTCATCTCTATCTCTGTTGCTGCGCCGACCTTGATTACTGCTACGCCGCCTGCAAGCTTTGCAAGACGCTCCTGAAGCTTTTCACGGTCGAAATCGCTCGTTGTTGTCTCGATAGCTGCACGTATCTGCGCAACGCGTGCCTTGATTGCTTCCTTGTCGCCTGCGCCGTCAACAATGATAGTGTTCTCCTTCTGGATAACTATCTGCTTTGCCTGACCGAGCTGCTCGATAGTTGTCTCGCTGAGCTCGAGTCCGAGGTCTGCTGTGATAACTTCGCCGCCTGTGAGAACTGCGATGTCCTTGAGCATCTCCTTGCGTCTGTCGCCGAATCCGGGTGCCTTTACTGCTGCTACCTTGAATGTTCCGCGGAGATTGTTGAGTATGATAGTTGTAAGAGCTTCGCCCTCAACGTCCTCAGCGATGATAACGAGCTTCTTGCCCATTTTTACTATCTGCTCAAGGAGGGGGAGTATCTCCTGTATTGAGGATATCTTCTTGTCTGTGATGAGGACGTATGCGTCGTCGTATACTGCCTCCATCTTGTCTGCGTCTGTTACCATGTAGGGCGAGATGTAGCCGCGGTCGAACTGCATACCCTCAACTACTTCGCTGTAAGTTTCAGCAGTCTTGCTCTCTTCGAGAGTGATAACACCGTCAGCAGTAACTTTCTCCATAGCCTCTGCGATGAGCTTACCAACGTTTTCGTCAGCGGAAGAAACTGTACCAACTCTTGCGATATCGTCAGAACCTGTGATAGCCTTTGAATTGTCAACGATAGACTTTACAGCAGTGTCAACAGCCTTTGAGATACCCTTCTTGAGTACCATAGGATTTGCGCCTGCTGCGATGTTCTTCATGCCCTCGCGTACGATAGTCTGTGCGAGGAGGGTCGCTGTTGTTGTACCGTCGCCGGCTGCGTCGTTGGTCTTTGTTGCAACTTCCTTAACGAGCTGAGCTCCCATGTTCTCGAATGCGTCCTCGAGCTCGATGTCCTTTGCGATAGTTACGCCGTCGTTAGTGATGAGCGGAGCGCCGAATTTCTTGTCGAGTACGACGTTTCTGCCCTTGGGTCCCATTGTTATTCTTACTGTATCAGCGAGCTTGTCAATGCCTGCCTGTAAGGACTTTCTTGCGTCCTCACCGTATTTGATATCCTTTGCCATAGTAATTAACTCCTTTTTGAAATAATTGCAGGGAACGGCGCTCTCGCCGTTCCGTGACTTACCGTAAATGTACATTCGGAACGCCGAGGACGGCGTTCCCTACATTTATAATTCTTACTTTACTGTTGCAAGAATGTCTTCCATTTTTACGATGATGTATTCCTCACCGTCAAGCTTTACGTTTGTTCCCGAATACTTTGAAATGAGTACCTTGTCGCCCTTATTTACTTCCATTTTTACGTCGGAAGTTCCGGGGCCTACTTCGATTACCTCCGCAAATTCAGGCTTTTCCTTTGCTGAGCCTGTGAGAATGATACCGCCCTTGGTGGTCTCTTCTGCTTCGACCATCTTTACGACAACTCTGTCCTGTAAAGGTTTGATAGTCATGATATATACCTCCTGAATAATAATTATCAATTGAGTTTAGCACTCTCTTTCTCTGAGTGCTAATTATATTTTACCACCTTTTTCAAATAAATCAAGACCTATCGTGAAACTTTCACAAATTTTGTTATTCTATACAAATATAACGGCGCATTGTGGAAATGGTCTATGCGGGCGGATAAAGGGTGCCCCTTTTGGCGGTTTCGTGAGTTACTCGAATATATGCCGTTAGTTTACGGCTCGGCAGCCCACTTTTTCCGCTAAGGAAAGCAATCTATATCCGCCCGCTTTTTTATGCTTTGTGGTAGATTATGGGTCTTAGCTGTACTCCGCGCAAAGCCGCTGATATCGCTTCCGGAAGCATTTCAAACTCCGCTACGAGCGACGCCGGCTTCTTTTCGATATCGTCCTGAAGCATCGGCACAAAGTAATAATTTTTCCGGTTGAACAGCTCCCCGATGTTCTTCGCTGAGGCGAGCAGTGAGTCGTTCGACGCTATCGCAAGTACGACAGGCTTTCCGCCGCGAAGATGCGATTTCACTGCCATTGTCGCCGCTGAATCGGTCACTCCTGCCGCGAGCTTTGCTGCTGTGTTGGAGGTACATGGCGCTACTACCATTATATCTGTCAGGTCTTTGGGTCCGATAGGCTCGGCTCCTGCAATGGTGGTTATTACCTCTTTGCCGCATATCTCGCTGAATCGGCGGATATTTCCCTCGTTTGTGCCAAAGCGCGTTGATATCTTTGCGGCATTCTCTGACATGACAGGTACGAGCTCCGCTCCCATTTCACGGAGCCGCTCCGCCTGCCGGAAGCTCCGCTCAAATGTGCAGAACGAACCGGTCATCACGTAGCCTATGCGTATGCCCGAATAGCTCTCATTCATCGCCTGCACCCCTTTCTGCAAGTATCCCTGCAATCGTGTCTGCGACTATCTCTCCTGCCGTCACGGGAGCCGTTTTGCCCGGTATGCCAAGTGCCCATACTGCCTTGCGTCCGAGCTCTGCCGCCGCCTCGAAGTCGATGCCTCCCGGGCGGGAAGCAAGGTCTATGAAGAGGGTGTCTCTGCCGCTTTTTTCAAGCATTGTCCGGTCGAATACCATTTCGGGTGCCGTGTTGAATACAAGGGCGTATCTGTCGCTGAATCCCTCCATATACGTGTATTTTACTCCGTGCAGATGCGCTTTCGCCGCGGAGCTCCTGCTGCGGACGGCGGCGGTCACTTCCGCTCCGAAGCCTTTGAGTATCTCCGCGAGGGCGATGCCTATCCTGCCCATGCCAACTATCAGCACCGGCAGTCCGCTGAGCGTTACCGGCAGCTCTTCGAGCGCGAGCTGGACTGCTCCCTCGGCGGTGGGGACTGCGTTGCGGAGCTGCAAGTCTTCGCGGTCCATGTAGGTGATGATGTCGCTGCCGGTGAAGGCTTCCGCGAGCCGTGTGTCCGCTTTGCCGGCAAGGATAAGTCCGCCGGGTGCGAGCTTTTCCGCAAGCCCCTCTATTCCGAGCGAGCCGCTGTAACACGGCGTGTTGACAAGTCCGTTTTCGTCAAGCGGCGGCATCGGCAGCACTATGCACCCAAAGTGTTTGCTCCCGGCAGCGGGGGAGAGCCCCTCCGGAATGAGGTCGGGGTCGAATCCGATGACCGATACGCCGTATTTATCAGCAAGCCGCTCTGCACAGAACAGCTGCCGCATATCGCCTCCGGCGATAAGTATTTCCATTATGTCTTTCATATCGTTCTCCATTCTGTGAATTGTGAGTTATCTGCTCGGTACATTATATGGAAACAGTGCGGAATGTGTGTTAAGGCAATACCGCACAAAGATTGTGCTGAAGATGCGCCGTGAGATTTTTCGTCAGATTGTACAGAAATTCCACGGGCATACTGACGTATGTCAAGGGATTTCTGTGTAAGATGACGGAAAATATCCAAGCAGATTCAGTACAAAGACGTCAGGCGGTCTTTGTGCGGTGTTGCCTTAAGAATTGAGAATGGAGACAAAGAAAACGCTCCCTGCCATTTGCAGGGAGCGCACCTTAGAGAGATATTAACAGATAATTTCTTGTTTAATGCAGGGCTTTATTTCTCGAACCTCGAATTGTATTCGTTATACGCCCTGACTATCAGCTCGGCACACAGCTCGTCGCCAAGCTCGGCACTGTTCAGGCAAAGTGAATACATATCCTTGTCCTGCCAGCTCTTGCCCGTGTTGACGTTGAAGAACGTCTCGCGGCGCTTATCTGCCTTTTTCATTATTGCTTCAGCCTTTGCAGAGGGTATCTCGTACTCGTTTATCGCACGCTGTATCCTGAATTCCTGCGGCGCGTAGATGTATACGCTGAAACAGCCCTTGTCCTCGAGTATATAGCTTCCGCATCTGCCTACAAGCACAAAGCTTTTCTCACGATCAGCTATTTCGCCGATTATACGGCTTTCCATGAGAAAAACCTTGTCCGATAAGGGAAGGCTGTCCTCGACTGCTCTTGCGGGATTTGCCGACAGAAGAAGCGAATACAAAAAGCTCGTGGGTACGCTCTCTTCCGCGGATTCAAGGTATTCGGCGGAGATGCCGCACTTTGCTGCGGTCATTTCAAGTATCTGGCGGTTATAGTAGTTTATCCCGAGCTTTTCTGCCGCAAGCTTGCCGATTATGCTTCCGCCGCTTCCGTACTGCCGCTCTATGGTGATGATCGTTTTCTTCAACTTGGTTCTCCTCCGTTCGTTTGGTTATAGCTTTCTCTATATTATATTATACCACAAAAATCAGAAATTTCAACAATCCGGCGCGAAATTGTCTGCTTTGGAATAAAACTTCTATGTTTTATACAACGAAATGTTGAAATGCTTGTGCATATATGCCTGATGCTTGCTGCCGGTTGATATTCAGACTGTCACCGCCGCTATATAAAACTATGTCAGAAAAATATCATTCCGCTATTGACAGTAAGGCAGAAATTGTATATAATAGAACTAAGGTATATTTCGCGCTCCGCGGTGCTGCTGCGGCTGAAATATCCCGTATTGCAATGATTATTTTTTAGGAGGTAGATTTCAATGTCACTGACAAAGAACCCCAATGTTTTAAAATGGGTCGATGAGATGATCGCTCTCTGCAAGCCTGAGAACGTTGTCTGGATCGACGGCTCTAAGGAGCAGATCGACGCCCTTATTGAAGAAGTTACTTCTCTCCCCGATGACAGCTGGGACAAAATGTACAAGCTCAATCAGGAGAAGTACCCCAACTGTCTCTACCACAGAACCCGCGAGAACGACGTTGCCCGCGTTGAGGACAGAACTTTCATCTGCTCTAAGGAAAAGGCTGGCGCTGGTCCTACAAATAACTGGATGGACCCCAACGAGATGAAGGCTCTCCTTACTCCTATGTACGACGGCGTTATGAAGGGCAGAACTATGTATGTTATCCCTTATTCTATGGGTCCGATCGGTTCTCCTCTCGCTAAGGTAGGCGTTGAGGTAACTGACTCAATCTACGTTGTTCTCAATATGAATATCATGACACGTATGGGCAAGCAGGCTTTCGAGAATCTCGGTGATACTTCCGACGATTTCGTAAGAGGTCTCCACTCCAAGGCTGACGTTGATCCTGAGAAGAGATACATCGTTCAGTTCCCTGAGGAGAATACAATCTGGTCTATCAACTCTGCTTACGGCGGAAACGTTCTCCTCGGCAAGAAGTGCTTCGCACTCCGTATCGCTTCATTCCAGGGTAAGAACGAGGCTTGGATGGCTGAGCACATGCTCATCCTCGGTGTTAAGAAGCCCAACGGCGAGATCAAGTATATCACAGCTGCATTCCCGTCAGCTTGCGGTAAGACAAACCTCGCTATGCTCATTCCTCCGGAGGGATATAAGAAGGACGGCTACGAGATCTTCACAGTTGGTGACGATATCGCTTGGATGAAGCCCGGCAAGGACGGCAGACTCTACGCTATCAACCCTGAGAACGGTTTCTTCGGCGTTGCTCCCGGAACAAACGCTAAGTCCAACTACAACGCTCTCGCTTGCACAAAGAACGGCGCTATCTTCACAAACGTTGCTCTTGACAACTCAGACAACACAGTTTGGTGGGAGAAGCTCAACGAGAATCCGCCTAAGGATGCAACAGAGTGGACAGGTATCAAGTGCGACGGTGAAGCTTGGACAGCTGAGGGCAAGAAGCTTGCTCACCCCAACTCAAGATTCACAGCTCCCGCTCAGAACTGCCCCTGCATCTCACCTGAGTTCAACAATCCTGAGGGTGTACCGGTATCTGCTATCATCTTCGGCGGCAGACGTGCTACAACTGCTCCCCTCGTATATCAGTCATTCGACTGGACACACGGTACATACATCGGATCTGCTGTTTCTTCTGAGACAACTGCAGCTGCAACAGGTGCAGTAGGCGTTCTCCGTCACGATCCTATGGCTATGAAGCCCTTCATCGGCTACAACGTAGGTGACTACTGGGCACACTGGCTCGAAATGGGCGCAAGACTCGGAAGCAAGGCTCCTAAGATCTTCAACGTAAACTGGTTCAGAACAGACGACGAAGGCAACTTCCTCTGGCCCGGTTTCGGCGACAATATGAGAGTTCTCGACTGGATCATCAAGAGAGTTGACGGCGAAGTTGACGCTGTTGAGACTCCTATCGGATTCCTTCCAAAGGCTGAGGATATCAACCTCAAGGGTATCGAGGACGAGGTTTCACCTTCCGCACTCGAAATGCTCCTTACAGTAAACAAGGACGAGTGGAAGAAGGAAATCGCTGAGATGAGAAGATACTACAACGAGGACATCAAGGCTAAGGGCGGTAACATCCCTCAGGCTCTCTACGATGAGCTCGACATGATCGAGGCTAACCTCAACAAGTAATCTTAATTGCACAAACGAATAAACATAACGGGACTGTCGCTCTTCGCGGCAGTCCCTTGTTATAAAGAGGTATAAGGCTATGCTGTTTATTATATATGCTTCTGTCACTGTCTTCACTATCCTTTTCGCTGTGTATATGCTCTTTTGGTACAAAAATAAAGTAAAGCTTTTCGATCTTACCGAGGAAACGACCGGCATCATCACCAAAATGACCAAAGGCAGTTTTGCTGTCAGCCCCAAGCCCAAGGGGCAGGTGTATAACATCAAGGTAAATTACACTATTAATGGCATTGATTACAAGACAAATATGCAGTGTGAGGAAGGTGATCCGGCGCTTTCAGAGGGACAAGCCGTTACTGTCCTGTACGATCCGAAAAATCCCTCCCGAGCCATTCCAAAGGACTTTAAGCGCGAACACGCAGAATACTACTGGCGAATGCTGGTGATACTCTCTGTAATCCTGTGCGTAGTAGCCGCGTGCGTAACAGTATTCACCGCTCCTGATCTACTGAGAATGTCAGTGAAAAAAGAACGCATATACAAGATATGTGTGAAAGCCTTCGCTGTGATAGCTCTGCCGGTCACTCACTTTTTCGTCAGGCGCACAAACGACTACAAATTGGAGATTGAGCGTGATCCCAAGCAAGCGAAAAAGACTTTTTTAGGTGGCTTCGTGGTATGGTGTAACATCCTTCTATCACTTATATTTGACGTTGTATTTTACGTAATACTCTGACAAAATGAAAAAGCTGTATCGTATTAACGATACAGCTTTTTATAATTTTACTAAAAGTCCCCCTAATCAATGCCTAAAGCTCTGCAGTTTATCACGCAGGATATACAGGGAACACAACAGCTGTAATGTCAGGTTTCAAAAGCTTACCCTTCTTAAGAAGATTCAGCATTTTAGTGTTTTGTGCTGCAGTACCTGTGTAATTTTTTATACCGTTTATTATGGCAATTTCCTTGCGGTAGTTGAAGCTATATCCAGCACCTATAGCTTTCAGCGCGTCAACGAGAGAGGAAGAATTTCCGGTATACTGCTTGAAATATAAGCTTTTAAGTATGTTCTGGAGATTTGCTTTATAATCTTTAAGCACCTTAATGCGGTTGTTCAAACGCGCGATCTCTTCTCTTATATTTTGCTTAGCCTGTTGATTGTTTACATTGTTCAGCTGTTTCTTCAAATAAGCGATACGGTACTCACAGTCCTTAATTTCTTTATTAGCTTTATCTATATTTTTGTTTATCGAATTGATGAGAGCCTGTGCTTGAGCAGCCGGATCATTTGCGGCATTAGCACTGATCGAAGTGTTAAAGTTGTTATCTGTTGCGTAATTAACGACAGCAGCAGATGAGGATACAATAGTCAGTGCAGCAAGAGATGTACAGATCATTCTTTTAATTGTTTTCATAATTATACTCCTTTTGGTTGATAGATAAATAGATTTGTTTCTTGATTTCGCTTGATTGCTTGGTACGGATGTAATAGTAATTCCCCGATGTTTATTATAGCATATGGCTAAATCATTTTCAATGCAAAATGTTAACAAATTATATCATCGTTATTAGTATAATGTCAACAAAATATTACATTTAGTTATAGTTACAGCTTAACTGCGACGCCTCCGATGTCAAAACAGTTTCAAACACATAAAATAAACCGCTCCTCTCGGAGCGGTTTTCTTATTCTTCATCTTCATCATCGGACTCAGGTTCGGGAAGAACTTCAACTATGACCTTATCAACGGTCTGCTCGCTGACTTCCTTTGCCGTGAGCCTGAACCTGCCTGTCTCGGCAGTCTCACCGGCATCGGGGATATGTTCCATAACATCAGTCACCCAACCGCCGACGGAGGTACACTCCGTATCGACCATATCATCATCAAGCCCTATCTGTTCGAGCATATCGCTGACGCTCAGATCACCGGCGACCTCATAGCGGTCATCCGCGAGCTTTACAACATTTGCGATTATCTCGTCGTCTTCATCGTATATCTCGCCGACGAGCTCCTCAATGATGTCTTCAAGGGTGATGATACCCTTTGTACCGCCGTACTGGTCAATAACAACGGCGAGGTGGACCTTTGAACGCTGCATATCCTTCATAGCCTCGCTTATGAGCTTGCTGTCGGCGATATGCGGAACTTCCTGGATAATGCCGCGTATATCGCTCCTGCCCTCAACGAGCATCTTGAAGAAAGCCTTGTTCGTGATGATACCGATAATATCATCGAGACTCTTCTCATAGACCGGCATACGCGAATACATCTCGCTGCTGAATATTTCCTTTATCTCGTCGATAGAGGAATTCACCTCAACGCCGATGACTTTTACACGCGGAATAAGTATCTCATTTACAGTAATATCATCGAATTCGAGAGCACTCTTGACAAGTTCACTCTCCTGTTCCTCGATAACGCCCTCTTCCTCGATCTCGTCGATCATATACTTGAGCTCGTCCTCGGTAACGCTCGGAGTTTTATTTCCGCGGTCAAAAATCGCAGAGAGCTTGTTGAGGAGAAATACAAACGGCTTGAAAACTACAATAAGAAACGTAAGAAGTCCGGCGAATGCAAGCGTTATCTTCTCAGCATTCTTCTTTGCGTAGGACTTCGGGAGCACCTCACAGAAAGTCAGAACGAGTATGGTTATCACGATAGTCGAGATAGCCGCACCGTTGCTGCCGAAAATGCTGATAAACAGCAGGGTGCTGACGGAAGAAGCCGCGATGTTCACGATATTGTTGCCTATAAGAACGGCTGTGAGCACCTCATCAAAGCGATTTGCAAGTTTCAGTGCTCTGGCAGCTTTTTTGCTGCCCTGTGCCTCATAGTTCTTGAGACGCAGCTTGTTGACACTGGAAAAAGCGGTCTCAGTACCTGAGAATAAAGCGGAAAATATCATCATAGATATGATGAGTACAATTTTCCATAAGTCAGAGTTATCCATAGTAAACCTTTCATAAAATAGTATAATATATGTATTATATCATATATCAGAGAATAAAGCAAGACCGCACAGTAAAAACGCTGCCAGCACACTGCCGACAGCGTTTTATTTATTAACGATCATCTTTCTCATTGTTCACAACCTTACCATCATACAGCAACTATATTGCCTTTGTTTAGGGAACCTGCCTGATATTCAATCTCTACACGATCCTTGACTTCGATATGTGTAGTAGCCTCAGGAAGTTCCTCACCGATCTGGCACACAACGATAGTACCCTCGTCGAGCTGCACTTCATACAGAGTTCTCTTGTGCTTTCCGCCCTTCTGTATGAGCCCTACGACTTTTCCGGAATACAGCATTCTGTGCAGATGTGCATCGACAGCTTTTTCGAGTCTGTCCACTCTGTGCTTGATGCTTTCATACATCTTGTGTTTAACCTTTAAAGTCATACCTATCGCCTCCATAATAGATTTTTCCGACCACCTAAATAGTAACATATACTTTCGTCTATGTCAACAGCTTTTGGCTGATGTTTACAAAAAAGTTACAGTTTGGTAAAAAAATATCCGCACCAAACGGTGCGGATATGAATCACATAAGTATTCAACTGACGCTTCTGCGCCAATAAAATTACTTGATCTCGATTGTAGCGCCAGCCTCTTCAAACTTAGCCTTGAGCTCGTTAGCCTCAGCCTCAGAAACGCCTTCCTTGAGAGCCTTAGGAGCAGACTCAACTACTTCCTTAGCCTCCTTAAGGCCGAGACCGAGAACTTCCTTAGCAACCTTGATAACTGCCATCTTAGCATCGCCGTAGGATGCGAGAACTACGTCGAACTCAGTCTTAGCAGCCTCTGCACCGCCAGCAGCACCGCCAGCAGCAGGAGCAGCAGCAACCATTGCTGTTACGCCGAATTCTTCCTGGATAGCATCTACGAGCTCAGCAAGCTCGAGAACAGAAAGAGTCTTGATATCTTCAACAAATTTTGTGATCTTCTCTGAAGCCATGATAATAATCTCCTTTAAATTTATTTGCCGTTATACGGCTGTTGACCTAAGCTGCGGAATGAAATTTACAGAAATCAGGCAGCTTCCTCTGACTTCTTGTCTGCAACTGCCTTGAGGGTAGCTGCGAGCTTCTGCATGGGACCCTGAAGGGAGCCAACGAGCTGTGCGAGCAGAACGTCCTTTGAAGGGATCTTGGAAAGAGCGATAACTCCAGCCTGATCGTAGACTTCACCTTCAACGAAACCAGCCTTGAGGTTGAACTTGCCCTCGCCAGCCTTCTCAGCGAATTTACCGAGAATTCTTGCGGGAGCTGTCTGATCCTCGTTTGAGAGAGCGATAGCGGTAGTACCGTTGAGAGCCTCCTCAAAACCGTCGATTCCGACATTCTTGAAAGCACGGAGAAGCATTGTGTTCTTTTCTACGAAGTAGTTGACGCCAGCCTCACGGAGCTCTTTTCTGAGCTTTGTATCCTCCTCAACTGTGATACCCTTGTAGTCAACGAGGACGCCGGATACAGAGCCCTTGAGGAGTTCTGTGAGCTGATCGACCTTAGCCTTCTTAGCTTCGAGAACTGCATTGCTAGGCATTGTGTATTCACCTCCGAATAATTTGTGTATCGTATTCAGAGTGCAATAAAAAAGTCCTTTGCCGACAGCGCGGAAAGGACAATGATAGCTTATTGATATCACTTGCAATTCCTCGGCGGGGCTTACAGACCTTGCGGTAACGCCTGCTGTCTTTAGAATACGATATGCACTGCTTTTTCAAGCAGCTTAATTATTATATCACATCATTCTGGAATTGTCAAGCACTTTTTTCACATTTTTTCTGTCCGTCAGCCGAGCCCCTCCAGCCTGTCTATCAGCGGCAGACCGAATTTATGCGCGAGCTCCTCGCAGGCGGCTATCTGCTCCGCATTCGTCAGCGAGGACGGGTCGTGGGCGTCACAGCCGATAATGGCGGTATTCCCCGTCTCCTTCGCTATGCTCAGGAAGAGCTCGGACGTGTAATTGCGGTACTGGCTGACGCCGAGCATATTTA
>JAEEGL017217465.1_pt1 | contig 24444 bp, 20 predicted proteins | sample 9134231 | NCBI WGS metagenome assembly JAEEGL01 (sample SAMN16246548, study PRJNA631951) | gut metagenome | biome: gut microbiome; feature: rumen; material: fiber-attached | host: Bos | place: Iran: Karaj | collected 2018-10
ACACTCGGCAAACGCAGCGCTTGCCATGAGCAGGAGTGCAAGAGTAAGTAATATCTTTTTCATAGTCGTTTATTTTAATGGGTTAAGATTTTTTGCTTGCCGCAAATATAGTGATTATTTCCGCTGCAAGCAACATAATTAATAATAATTTCTAAAAACTTGAAGGATAGACTGCAAAGGTTGCTCCCTTCTCCACACTGAAACCGCCCGCAAGCGTCACCGTGCCAGACGCCTCAATCTCATATTCAACCCTTCCACACAATGATTATCGCCTTGCGCCATGCCTTCATCACCTTCTGCTCGAGCGGATAAGTCACGAAAGACAACACTGTCGCCAGCAGTACGGCAAATACGCAGTCAACGACTAACCACAACGCGGTTATCGCGACATGCGCCTTCAGGCGACTGCTGATGGTTGCCACGAAGACGAACACCACGCTCTGGTACAGATAGATGTTGAAACCCCGCGTGTTCCATATCCCCAGGAACCTGTTGGATGGGATTTTAAACTGGCCCAAAACCATTGACACCGCGCACAGTGCAAAGATGCCGTAGGCAGTGAACACCCAGTCGGGCGGGAACTTGTGGCCCTGCATGGGACAGAAATGTCCTCCCATGACCACATAGGCAACAATCGCTGCCGCGGCGCATGCACCCACGGCAATCCTGGACACAGCGCTAAGTCGCCTGTAATACAGAAACCCAGCCACCATGAACACGTTGTAGCATGCCACCTCACGCAGCAGTTCTTGACGCGTCACGGCCTGGAGTGCCAGGAACAGCAGCAAACAGCCCACGAAGTAGATGTGCCGGCTGGTCCTTTCCATCAGTTTTACCTGCAGCGGGAAAGTGCAGCTCAAGATGAGATAAGGTTGCAGGAACCAGATGTGTGCGCTGAAGGGCGCGCCAGGAACGTCTTGGCACAAGAGTATGTTAACGATATCCTTCCAGCCGTATTCCGAGATGACGAACCGTTCAAAGCCAATCCACACATTATCCCCAGCGAGTGCCATTGCCGCCACGCTGAAGACGATGATCACAGTAGCGTAGATGTAGAAAGGCAAGACCACGCGCTCAAACCTGTTCAGCACAGTCTCCCAAAGTCCACGGCGGCTGTTGCGCACCGACACCGAGGCGCCCGCGATAAAGAACGCGCCAGCCATAGCGAACAAGGCAAAGGACTGGAATGGCTCGCACCCATCCATCAGCCAATACATCACATGGCAGAAGATGACATGAATCATCATGAGCGCACGGTAATGATCCAACTGAACGTCCCTCATAGGCCTGATTAATGATTATTTGTTGTATTCGGATGGAGTGATGGAGAATCTCGCTCCCAATTCCACCTTGAAACCGCCCATGATCTTCACCTGGCCCGTCGCCTCAATCTCGTAATCGACGCCTGAAGACACGGTCACGTCACCGCTTGTGCGTCCTGTGTCCACTGTGCGCCCCGCAAGGACATCGCTGGCAATCACATACTGGGAGTTGTCCAAACTCGTGTTCTGCAGCACCAACGGAGCGAAATAGGGAATCATATTATGCTTGTACAACATGACGCTGCTGTTGGCATCCACATGAGAAAGACTGATTGTCGAGGACGTGGCCTTGACAAGGCCGAGGCTCCCGTCATTGCCGCAATAGGACATCTTACTGCCGATGGGAACCCCTGTCACGCTGATGGTGCTGTCCCCACGCGTCACCGTGATGCCGCTGTAGGTCTGCGGCGTGTCCGTCCACATCTCGAGCACGGGGTCGCCCAGAAAATTAAACCACGGGACGATGTCATCCGCGCGATCCATGTGGATATACCGTTTACTGATGGAATAGGCCTCACACATTGTTTTTGTATTGCAGTAGTCAAGTATCTCACCAAAATAGAACATCGGTTCCAGCCCTTCAAATTCATGGATGTATCCCATGAACACCGGGCCTCCGTAATCCTTGCCCATCGTGAAGGATTCAGCGTAATTCACATCCACATTGTAGCCATTATAGCTGCCTACATACATCGGTTCACCGGCTCCAGAGAAATAAACAGCAGGGTAGTGCTTGTTCTGCATGCAATTCAACCCGTTGCCGGTTTCGGTATCCGTTACAAAGGGTACAACCTTGGCCGTGTCTACTGCCCAAAGATAACGCAAGGTGTACGGATACCCATGCGTGGTCATGTGGGAAGGCTCCGCCTTATTGAAACTGCAGATAAATGCGTAATGGTTGGTGTTGATGCTGTCGAGGACGTCATTTCCAGTCGGGAAATCGTCAACCTCGCTGTCTTCCATGAAAGTCTCATCACCAAAGAAGCCAGTCAACACATCCATCGGATCCATTTTTTGGGTCTGGTAGGTGAACAATGCTCGTTCAAGGTAACTGTAATCCCCGTTGCCCGGGTTCAGTTCGTACCTGAACAATTTGTCGGTATAGTTGTCGATCTGGCTCTTTTGAGTTCCCAGCAGTCTGCCCACATACAATTCCATCCCTTTTTCAATCTGCGAGTTCCAGTCGGCGTTGAGATCCCCAAAATAGCAATCTGCCAGACCATTCCTGCGGGGTACCTGCGTACCCGCCAGCAGCACATACTGCGTGCCATAGTAATAATAGTGCATCCTCAGGTATTGACGCAGTTTTCCCGCATCGTCCGTGTATACCAGATAGGGCTCGCCTATCCAGTTGACGACATCTCCCTGCCCCGACAGCGTGTCGGCAAGGACTTCATCAACGGTGACGAGTTTAACTGGAATGCCCTTCTGACGCCTCAAGGCTGCCAGACGACGCAGCGGGTGCTTCATCTCAGGGGTTGTGACGATGACAAATGTACTCGGAGTGCCCTCGACATCGAGAGGTCCGGGAGGATATGTCCATGTGTGCATCGGATTATAAGACTGGGAATACGCATTGCCCCTCACATCGTTGGGATTGACCACCATGCTGCGGACAAGTTCAAATCCTTCGTTCCTCAACGAGGTGTCCATTCTGGCTATGGGGCACATGGCGGGAGTGCCGTTCAGTTCATAATTCAGGGTAAGGCTGACGGTCCCTGACACCTTCAACTGGTTGATGGCCATGCTGCCCGAACCCGAATGAAAGTAGGTAATCGGCCTGACGGCAACAGTGACAAGGTGGTTCTCACCGGCAAGGAAGCCTTCATCCACGACTGTGGCTATCGGGGAAGGGAAATATGCCCCCGAATTATAGACGCTGTTGTCCGGCGGTGTGACCGTTCTCGGCGTGGAAATCAACTGACTGGGGTAAACCAGTCTCTTGATGTTTATTATATGATTGTCGCTCTGAACGGCAACAACGCTGAAATTGGTTGCATTATAAGGCACCGAGAAACTGATGAAGTCCACAGGCAGAAAGGGTGTTCCCGGGTCACCGTAATTATGCAGGCCGCTGTAACCCACTGTCGTGTAGGTGACTCCACCCAGGGTGTCCGTTCCGAGTGTCAGGCCGCCATCGTAGGTGATCGTATAGTTGACCGACCCGCTGGCCGCCATGGTGAAAGCCGTAAACAACGCCGCAAACGCAGCCAGCGTTTTTCTTAACTTAACAGGTTTCATGGCAGTGTGTTTTACTTGGTGAGTATCATCTGCTTGCTGTCAACCAGGGCACCGTCGGCTACAAGAGCATACAGGTACATGCCCGCCTTGAGGTCATGGGCGGTGAGAGTCACCTGGCTCTCGCCGCGGCCCTGGGCGGGGATGCTCTTGAGCTGGGCGCCCTGCATGTCATAGATGTAGATATCGGCACGCGTCACGCTTTGCGGCAGGCGGTAACGGATGACGGTCTCGCTGTTCCATGGGTTGGGGGCGTTCTGGTAGAGCACGGCCTGGGTCAGTGAAGCGTTGATTTCGTCCTGGGCACTTTGCTGCGGGGCGTTAAGGGCGGGCTGGGCATCCTCGAGTTCCTGCTTCTCGGCCTTGACCTCGGCCAACTCGGCGCGCAACTCGTTGATGGACTGCACCAGAATGGGTATCAGACCTATATAATCGACATACATGTAACCTGAGTTGTCGGTGTGAACCAATTCTGGGAAGACTTCTTTTACATTCTGGGCGATGAAACCGTATCGTTCGCTGCCCTGCTCGGTCGAGGCATACAGGTCGTTGAAGAATTCCTTATCGGCCTGCGCCTTGGCCGTGTATGCAGGCATGGACTCCATAATCTCCCTGTGCTTGGCATTGTCGTTCTTGAGCGTATAGGTCACCGCCTCCAGGTTCTCCAGCGAGGGCAAGACTCCGCTGACCGGCTCTATATTCTCCTTGAAACGCTCGTCAGACTGTAGAAAAACGCCGCTGGTGTGGACATCCTTGTTGAATTTCACCACATCGGCCACCTGGGGGTTATAGTACATGACGGTGTCTTGGGCATTGGTGCCCGTGGTCACATAGGTGCCGAATTTACCGTGAAGCCACAGCTTGTCGGAGTCAGTGTAGCCAAGCTCACCGACGCACACATTGTAGCTGTTATATAAATAGGTGTCGCCAAATGTGAGATGTCCGCCGGCGGCATATTCTCCATACCTGCCGAAGATTTTGAGCACGGTGACTGTGTCAAGCCAATGGATGATCTGCGGAGAGAGGTTCGTGTTCTCCAAGTCGATGTTATTCACACCGAGTTCGGCATTGCCGTAGTTGTGAACTATGAACTGACCTTTAACCTGGTTGCTTGTAACGAGCAGGCATAACAGCGCTGCGATGAATAAAATCTTCTTCATAATTTGAACAATTATATGATTAATACAATGTGGAAAAGCAAAAGAAATGCCCATTTCTGTCGATGAAATGGGCGTTTTAATGTTAGTAATTAGTAAACTGTCCAACATACTCGTTATTGTTGGATGAGGTGATGATGATGGTATAATTATCATCAGGGAGTGATGAGACATCAATTGAGTCGCCATAGCCACCAATCGTGGTATAGAATACCAACTGCATCGTTGACTGCGACACAATGTCTACATCATAGTAACTGGCAGAACCATCAGCATAGATTACAATTTCCTGATTGCTAGCATCATAATACGCCTCTGGCATATCTACCGGAGGATAGTATTCATTGTGATTGTGCTTATGCTGATATTCAAGGTTTATCTGCGCTTCATCGGCAATCACAAAAAAAGATAATCCTAATAGTAATAAGAGTAAACAAATTGTTCGTTTCATAATTCATGTGTAATTAATTAAGGTGTAGGAATAACTTTGTTTTTACCGCAAAGTTAAGACACAAACAAAAAAGATGACGAAAAAATCAAGTCATCTTTCATTGTGCTAAAATGCTGTTTATCTGTATTTTATGAAATCATAATGGCCATCAGACCAAATCTTTGGCAATTCTGATGTTAATTTAGTTCCCCATTGATGTACTTTTCCCTAAACTCATCGAAAGACATGCTGAGTTTCATCTTGTTCTGTATGATCTTTTTCCTATAATTGCTTACAGTCTTAGCATTAGTATAGTTCATGCATATTTTTATGATCTGTGGAGACAGATTTGCACACAACAGGCAGAGCAGTTTTAAATCGTCTTCATTAAGGTCAGGGTATTTTTGCTCGATGAAGGACATGATACCGTTGTACTCTCCATCTACCGAGAGTTTCATTTTTTCCCAAAAAGATTTGTTTAAGTGCAACTTGAGTATGGCATTCTTTTCGTGCAGGTCTTTAAAAAAACTAGATAGTGGAATGATTCTTTTTATACGTTTGTCCTCTTCTGTTCTAACTCTGATGCTTTGTTGCAACTCATTTAATGCCGAGATGCGATAACCCACCAACTTTGACACATCCGATTTTTGTTGTTCTACAATCGTTAGTTCCAGTTCTTGTCTGATCAATTTGATTTCTTTCTTATCTCTCTTTGCACTAGAATATAGTCTTTTGATAATCAGGACTGACAACGACATTAAAACGGCTAATCCCAAAAGGATTGACAAGAGTGTATTGTTGTTGTCTTTTAGCGCATGTCCCTTTTTCTCTAACTCTATTTTATTGAACTCATATTCTGTCGTCATCAATTCCATGTCAGCCCTATTCTCTAATACATTGGCTTTGGCATTCATTGATTTGATTATATTATCATGATACAATTGTGGATTGTTTTCTGCTTTCGCAATTTCAGCCACTATCTTATGATAGTTCATGCTGTCAACGCTAGTACTTGGAGCAGGTGTTATTCCTAATACATATTTCGCAGAATCTACTAATCCCAATTTGAGGAACGAAAGCGCAGCATAATAATAGAATTGACATTCATCAGATTCATCACTGCCATTTCTCAATACATCCATCGACAAAAGATTAGTTGTCCTGTAATCTTTTTTATAGTATAGATTGAATCCGGCTAATTTCGATTTGTAAGTATATTGTTTTGATGGATTGAATTGTTGTGCCAGCCGTATAGCAGTTGTCAGGTAGAATTCGGTTGAGTCTGGACGTTTTACGCCATACAGAGCTCCTAAATCTCCGTTACATGAAATCAGATAATTCGTATCATTCAGAATCGTAAAATATCGGATGGCATCTTTAAAACGATTGATGGCAACAGAGTCCTGTGAAAACTCATCTTGATATAGCGTTGCTATCCTCATGTTGACATAGCCGAGGTTGAAGTAGTCGTCGGGGGCGGCGGTTGCTTCGGCGTGCTTGTAGTAGAGCATGGCACTGTCGGGGTGGCCCAGTTCCTCCATGACGGCACCCTTGTAGATATAGGCACGTGTGAGTTTCTCACGCTCGTCGTCGTGCGCACGGTAGTAGTCCAGGGCGCGGTTGATGTCGCTGTCGCTGGTGGCGGTGATGTAGCACTTGTAGCGCGCCTGGGTGACGAGCAGGGCGCGGTAGGCGCGGTCGCCCTCGGAGGCAAGCGACGCTGAGTCTAGCGCCGTGACAAGCGCTAGGGCGCTATCGGGGGCCGTGGCCAGCAGGCTGTCGGCCGCCGCGAGCCGCGCGTCATAACGCACCTCACCACGACACCCCGTGACCACCGCCACGAGTGCCGCCACCATCAGCAATATGACCACCGGCAAGTGCTTCATCCCTTCATTTTCCTTAATCATTGCAAAGATAATACTTTTTTCAATAATCAACATGAAATGGGGTCACCTCCGGCGATGTACCAGAATGTGCTACTCCCAGCAGCCGCCCTTGGGTGGAACGACAACAACAAGGCAAGCGCCCTTGCTGCACTGCCTTCCCAAGGACTTAGCGACAGCATGATAATAGAGCAACACCGCCGCCCGACAAATCATCGGGCGGCGGTGTGCCATAGGATAAAGATTCTTTTTTCTTTTAGAACTTGAAGTCGATACCGGCACCGAACACCTTGTTGGTGCGGCTGTAAGTATCCTTACCGGGCAGCGTGGTGTTGAAGTAGTTCTCCTCGCTGCGGTCATAGTCCTTGTAGGTGGTCCAGAAGTAGCCCACGTTGACCTTTATCTTCTCGCTCAGGTTGACAGCGCCACCGAAGCCGATGGAGTAACTGTCGCAGGAGAAAGAGGTGTGGGTCTGAAAATCATCACTCAAGCCATAGTCGGTGTTCTGGGCACCGGCGCTCACGGTGAACATCTTGTTGATGTCCCACTCCACGCCGGCCAGCACCTCGTGGGTACCGTGGCGCAAGTGTTTCTGCTTGTCATGGGCCATCTCGGCATGCTTGTCGTCATAGTAGTGGTACTCGACGGTGGCACGCAACTTGTTGGGGATGATCTCATAACCCAGGGCGGTATAGAGCACTGCGGGCAGGTCGTTAGGCGTGTTCACGCCATGCTTGTAGTCGTCGAGTGCGGCCTCGAAGGCAGCAGGCTCGGCGATGGCGGTCTTGGTGTCGTTCTCAATGTTCAGGTTGGTCTTGAACTCATACTTGGCAGCCAGGGTGAAACCCTTCCACACCAGGTCCACACCGATGATGGGCGTGATGCCCCAACCGGTCTGCGAGCAATCCAGGTTGATGTTGGCCATCTCGCCGTTCTGGTTGACCAGCGTGTTCAAAGTGGGAGCCAATGCGGGATAGGCAATGGCGATCTGCTGCACCGTGCTGGCCAGTTCGGGCTTGGGCATCACCTTGACAAAACCGCTGTAGTTGCCGTCAAAGTAGTTCATGCGGACACCTGCATAACCACTCAACCAATCCAGCGCCTTATAGGTAGCGCCCAGTTGCAGGCCATAGATGTACTGGCGGCCCTTCATCGCCGAGTTGATGTCATACTTGTCGGACGTTAAGGGCAGCAGGCCAGAAATGCGGGGGTCGGCCATGATGGGAGCCGTTGCGGGATTGGAGGCAAGTGCCTGAGCCAATTGAGCCGTCTGGCCATAGATACCGGCCATGATGCTCGCGTCAAACACGGGCAGACCGCTATCGAAGTTGCACTTGCCACCGCCACCGGTGAAACCGAAGAAACCCGAGAAGGTCCAGCGGTCCTTCTTGTAGGCACCGTAGAGCGACGGGATGACGGGAGCCTCGGCCTTGCCCTTGTACAGGCGGGTGTGGTCGGCCTCGGGGAACAAGGCGAAGGTGGTGAGCGCATTGCGCGACTGCGAAGCGCTCTGGATATTCAACGACAGGGTCCAACCCTCATGGTCCATAAAGGCCAGACCGGCGGGGTTGGTATAAACGGCGTCAATCTCATGGCTGGCACCGCGAGCCATCATGCGCATGAAGGCGATATGCTGGTTGGTGTTGTGCAACAGGCCGCCTGCAAGAGCAGACATGCCGACGGTCGTGAGAGAGAGTACTAATGTTGTAATTCTTTTCATTGCTATCACTTTATTAATAATACAAACCTGAAGTGGAGATTTTGTGTGACAAAATTACTATAGCAACACTATATTGTGGGCAAAAAGTCATAAAAAATGGCCTTTTTTGCCCCAACCCGCCACATTGTTACATTTTTTAACATTCCCAAACTGTTAAAATCGCAGGAATTCTCCCCATCTCCTCTCAGACAACCATGACAACTTGATGGACAACACCGACAACCGATATTGTCCTGAAACAGGCGGACAAAATAGAAAAAGACAAGAAAGACAAATATCCGGTTATCGATGAAAAACCTTTTTGTCCTTCTTGTCTATCTTGTCTTTTAAAACACGAAAACTTGGCGCCTTCGCGTGAAATCAGATGCGCGGATTTCCCTCTAAATCGTGGGTACCACGTGCAAACTGCCGGGAAGGGAGTGTCACAGGGTGACGACGGTGCCGATGGGCTCGCCGCTCATCACCTTCTTGAGATTGCCCACAACGTCCATGTTGAACACGTGGATGGGCAGGTTGTTGTCGCGGGCCATCACGGTGGCGGTCATGTCCATGACCTTGAGGCCGCCGTTGTAGATCTCGTCGTAGGTGATGCGGTCAAATTTCGTCGCTGTGGGGTCCTTCTCGGGGTCGGCGGTGTAGATGCCGTCGACGCGGGTGCCCTTGAGCATGACGTCGGCCTCGACCTCAATGGCGCGCAACGTGCTGCCCGTGTCGGTGGTGAAGAAGGGGCTGCCCGTGCCACAGGAGCAGATGGCGACCTTGCCGGCCTGCATGGCGTCGATGGCGCGCCACTTGCTGTAGGGCTCACCGATGGGGAACATGCCGATGGCGGTGAATACCTGTGCGGGTTGGCCGATGCCCTCGAGGGCTGATGAGAGCGCCAACGCGTTGATAACGGTGGCGAGCATACCCATCTGGTCGCCCTTGACACGGTCAAAGCCCTGGGCCGCGCCCTTGAGGCCGCGGAAGATGTTGCCGCCACCCACAACGATGGCAACCTGGACGCCAGCGTCCACGATTTCCTTAATCTGACGGGCATAGTCGGCCACGCGCTGCGGGTCGATGCCGCTACTCTGTTCTGCAGCCAGCGACTCGCCGCTGAGTTTGAGCAATATGCGATGATAAATCGGTGTCATGTCTTCTTCATTTATTTTATGAAAAAAGGACTGGCACAAAACCATGTTTTGTCCAATCCTTTATTCCTTGAATCATTAATTATGATGATTATTTTCCTGCCAATGCGTTGGCTTGCTCCAGATACTTGTCTACGTTGAATCCGGTCTGCTGGGTGAACATCAAGAATTTGTCCTTGATTTCCTGATAGATAGCGGCCTCCTCGGCATACTTCTTCTGCTCGTGCAGCACGGTAGCCTTCTTGAGCATGAATGCGGGAGCATAATCCTCGTTGCCCTTGGCAAGGCTGATGGCCTTGTCATAGCAACTCAGCGCCTGGTCATACTTCTTCAGGTTCACATAGCAGTCACCCATCAGCGACTGGGATGCGGGGCCAACGATATTGCCATCAGGGCTGTAATCCTCAAGGTGCTTGAGAGCCTTCTGATACTCACCCTTCTTGTACAGCAGGGTAGCGGCCTCGAGGTGTGCGCGGTTACCGTAGATGTTGCTGAATTCGGCAGCGACCTTCTCATAGGCCTTCAAAGCGTCGTCTTCATTACCACCCTGAACCCTAATCAGGTCAGCCTTACCGATCTCTTCCTGAGCCTTATTGAGGTTCGGGTTGCGGATACCATAGATGTAACCGATGGCGAGCAGAGCAATCACGCCAATAGCGATCAGAGCCCAATTGATATACTTCTTGTTGTCTTCGATGCGTTGTGCCGCAGTGGTCAAGGATTCATTCACTTCCTCGAGGGTTGTGCGGGCACTTTGATTCTGTTTTTTTGCCATTTTTATTGCGTTAATTTAGTGTTTCAACAATTTTGCGGCTGCAAAAGTAATAGATATTCTTAACATTAGAAAGCAAAAAGGCAACAATTTTTGTTTTTAGGGCATTTTTGCCTCCTGCATTTGGTCAACTCGTGGTTTTTATTTGCAGTTTTGAAAGCAAAGCATTAATTTTGCACCGGTATCTCAATCAGGATTATGGAACTCAAGTGCCCACAATGCGGAAAATGGATGGCTGTGTCGCAAGAAGAACTTGTGATACACGATTGCCAGGTTGTCTGCCCACAATGTCTGGCGGTGTGCCGCTATGAGGCTGGCGCCCTCGTTGTGCGCAATGACTCTGATGCACCCTACCGCTACAATGCCAATGTGGAAAGCACCAAGCGCGACGAGTCCAAGTTCTGTCACAGTTGCGGCAAGCAACTGCCCAGCGGCATCTGTTTCTGCCCCTACTGCGGTGCCGACCTCAATGCCCCGTTCGGTGGCGCGCAGCAGCCTGCGCCAGAGCCGGTTAAGCGCCCCGAGCCAAGGCCTGTCAAAGAAACGCCAAAACCCGTAGTGGAAAAGAAAACACAACCTGAGCCTAAACCCGTCAGACAGGCGCCGCGCGACCAGGCCAACACTGTCGAGGACAAGTTGCGTTCGATGACACCCCACTACAGCAGCATGCATCCCCGAATCCACCAGAACGGCACTAAACCGGGCCTGGCTTTCAAGTTGTTTGCCTACACCGCTATCGTCCTGCTCCTGGCACTGCTCGTTTACATCATCATTGCCGGCGCCAGCATCGAGATGCCCGCCTGACACCACAGGTGGCTAAATAAACGTCAACCCGCCAGACCATGTGCCTGGCGGGTTGATTGTTTTGTCGGTAAAGACGGGTGACGCCGGTAATTAATTGGCGGCCATGAAGTCCTCCACGTCCTTGGGATGATAAGGGATGCGCTTCTCGCCCAGGAAACGGCAGCCGTCGGCGGTGATGAGGATGTCATCCTCGATGCGGATACCGCCAAAGTCCTTGTAGGTCTCCAGCATGTCAAAATTCAGGAACTCAGCACAGTGGCCGCTGGCACGCCAGTCGTCGATAAGGGCGGGAATGAAGTAGATGCCCGGCTCGTCGGTCACTACAAAGCCTTCCTGCAGGCGACGGCCCATGCGCAGGCAATTGGTGCCGAACTGCTCCATGTTGGGGCGCGTCTCCTCATCGAAGCCCACATAAATCTGGCCCAGACCCTCCATGTCATGCACGTCCATACCCATCATGTGTCCCAAGCCATGAGGCAGGAACATCGCATGGGCACCGGCAGCGACAGCCTCGTCGACGTCGCCCTTCATCAGGCCTAACTCCTTGAGACGCTCGGTCATCAGGCGGCAAACCGCCATGTGCACGTCCATGTACTTCATGCCGGGCTTGCTGATGTCCAGGGCCAGGTCATGGCACTCCTCGACGATGCGGTAAATCTCCAACTGACGCTGGTCATACTTGCCGCTGACGGGCATCGTGCGGGTGTTGTCGCTGCAGTAGAATTCCATCGTCTCGGCACCGCAGTCGCACAGGGCCAGCCTACCGGCCTCGAGCGGAGCCATCGACGGGTTGCCGTGCATGATCTCGCCGTGCTGTGAGAAGATGGTGGCAAAACTGTTCTTGGCGCCGTAACTCTCGGCAATGCCGTCAATCTGGCCGCCGATGTATTTCTCGGTCACACCCGGCTTGATGAGGCGCATCGCGGTGGTGTGCATCAGATAACCCACTTCGGCAGCGCGCTCCAGTTCAACGATTTCCTCGGCGGTCTTGACCGAACGCATATTGATGACCGCCATGCGCAGGTCGTGGGACACGGCCTCGGCCTGCTTGTCGGGATGAATGCCCAGCAGGTCCATGATCTGGATCTTGGTGTCGTGGCGGTAAGGGGGCAGGAAATGGATGCGGCGGCCCTTGGCACGCGCCTCGTCACAGATGACCTGCAACTGCTTCATAGGAGCCGAATTGGCCACACCCACCTGGGCGGCCATGTCGGCCACACTGTCCACCGAGCCATACCACACGATATCCTCGATATCGATGTCGTCACCCACCAGGATTTCCTTATTGTTGTCAATGTCAATCACACCCACCAGCCCATCACGCTGCTGCCCGAAGTAGTACAGGAACGACGAGTCCTGGCGGAACGGGTAATAAGCGTTGTTGGGATAGTTGCACGGCGACTCGTTGTTGCCGAAGAGTAAAATCACACCGTCACCGACGCGCTTTTTCAGTTCGTCGCGACGACCGATATAAGTCTGTTTACTGAACATAGTTGTTACTGTTTTATTGAAATATTGTTTTAATGTTAGTTGTTAACGGATGATTGAGGTCATTCCATGGGGATGGCCTTGATGGTGCCCAGTTTGCGGACAGTGACCTTTGACGGGGTGCCCTTATAATAAACCTTGCCCGTGCCGCTGCCGCTGACCTTGAGTTCGCCACCATCGACGTGGCAGCCCATCGAGCCGGTGCCCATAATGCGGCAAGTCACTTTGGTGGCGCGCACCTGGTCGGCCTGAATCTCGCCAGTGCCCACAAGGTTCAGCGCCAGGTCGTCACAGGACCCGCTGGCGATGATTTTTCCCTTACCGCTCATGATCTGCAATTCCAACTTTGAGGCGCGCACGCCATTGACAATCACCTTGCCGTTGTCGATATTGCGCACCTTCATGTATTCGAGCGCAGGCAGACCTGTAATGCGCAGCGTGCTGTCACCGGCATTCTCGGCCTCAATCAGTGTCGAGGAATAGACTTTGATGGTGGGCAAGTTGTATAATTGTTGATAATCGCTGTATACCTGGATGCTAAGACGGTTATTCTTGTTAATGCTGAAGACGAGTTTGTCGGCTATGTCCTGGCTGCAGTCAAAGACGGCCAGACCCGCCGAATCAGCGTCGCAGCAGTATATCACGTTGATGTCGTCGGTGACCACCAAACGGGTGAAATCACTTAACCTGACCTCGTGATGGGTGGATTGGGCCTGGACTGCCAGCGTGGCTAGAACCAGAAAAAGGGTGCTAATCAATACTTTTTTCATAGAGTTCATCATTCTCAGTGTCAGTAAATGGTAAAATGTCTTTCTCAATATGGTCGAGGATAGATTCGAGTTCGGCGCGCGTGTCGGCCTGGAGCATCGCGATGCGTGTCGGCCTGAAGTTGCGGATGCCCTTGAACAGCGGTGTGGCGGCCAGGTGACGGCGGATGTGCAGGATACCGCGGTACTCATCGATGCGGTCGATGCTCTCGGCAATCTGGCGCCGCACGAGGGCCATCTTCTCGGCATTGCTGATTTGAGGCACCTCGCCCGTGAGCAGATACTGCTTCATCTCCCTGAAAATCCAGGGGGCGCCGATGCTCGCGCGGCCCACCATCACGCCATCAACACCATAGCGGTCGTAGCACTCTTTCAGTCGCTGGGGCGTGGTAACGTCCCCGTTACCGATGATAGGGATGGTCATACGGGGGTTGTTCTTCACAGCCCCTATCAAGGTCCAATCGGCTTCGCCGCTATAGATTTGGGAACGTGTGCGGCCATGAATCGTGAGGGCGGCAATGCCGCAATCCTGCAACTGCTCTGCCAACTCCACGATGATTTTGTTGTCATGATCCCACCCCAAGCGGGTCTTGACGGTCACAGGCAGGTCAACAGCCCGCACAACGGCGCAGGTAATCTCCAGCATCAACGGCACGTTGCGCAGCATACCGGCTCCAGAGCCCTTACCGGCAATCTTCTTCACAGGGCAGCCCCAGTTGATATCGATAAAATCAGGACGGGCAGCCGCAGCAATGCGGGCGGCCTCGACCATCGAGTCCACATCACGGCCATAAATCTGGATGGCGGCGGGACGCTCCCCCGGGGCGATGGCCATCTTCTGGAACGAGCGCTCGATGTTGCGGATCAGCGCGTCGGCACTGACAAACTCGGTATACACCATGTCGGCACCCTGCTCACGGCAGATGAGCCGGAACGACTGGTCGGTGACATCCTCCATGGGTGCCAGCATCACGGGGCGCTCGCCCAAATCTGTATTCCCTATTTTCATCGTGGATGGGTGCTTTGGCTTGTTGACAGTGCGAAATTACGAATTTCTGAACGATTGGACAAAAAGTTAACGCAATTTAGGACATTATTACGGTCTTTAAAACCAGTAATAACGCGCCTGAAACGACTACTCGGGGTCATTTCTTAAGTTCAAAGCCCACCATCACATCGTCATAGTGGTCGGTAAGGAAGGCCAGGGCTTTCAATACCGAGTTGTCGCTCAACTTGCTGAGCAGGCTGAACAACGATAACAGTTTGTCGGCATCAAATGTGAGTTGCAGTTTCTTCTTGCCGTCACGCTTGAGACGGGCGATTAAGGGAACACCGTGCCACTTGAACGTGATTTTCTCCTGCGAGGGGTTGTAGTTGTAGGTACCTTTAATCCTCGCGCCGAGCATCGAGATGGAGCACGTGCCGTCCTGGTTGAAGGTGAACTGCGGACGCGCCTTGTTCAGACCGATTTTCTTATAGGCGTTCTTGAGTTTCTTCTTCAGTTTGCCCTTGGCGATGGGCTTGCCCAGGCCATCAAGAAAATTCTTGCCGTTCACGTCGACACTGGGGGCATTATAGGTCCACTCGCCCTTGATGAGCGAGTTCACCTGGAGCGTCTCACGCTCGATGTCGTCCTCGGTGATGGTAAACACCTCATCGGGGTGCAAATCCTCTGTCAGGACAGCGTTTTGCTTTGAGGTGCCGCAGGATGAAACAAGAACTAACACCCAAAAAAATAACAATATACGTTTCATTTTCCCTCTTTTTGAGGGCAAAGTTAAGGCAAAAGCACAAAAAGGCCGTAAAAAACCGCTACCAAATGAAAAAAAATAGTAATTTTGCACGTTTTTACAGAACTGACAGTATCAACTGATTACTTTAAACAGCAAATTATCTTATTATGGTAGTAGGTTACGGTGGCCGCAAAATCATCATGGAGAATAATGATACGTCCTATTACGGGCGTATCCTTATCAAAGCGCTTGCCACAAATTATCCGGACAACTATTATATCATCTACTCACCCAAGAATGAGCAGAACAAGCGTATCACTGCCCTCTTCAACGAGGACAGCGTGCGCCTTAAATATCCCCGCACCCACATCCACAGCAAGAAACGCTGGTACACTGGAGGCGGCATCGTCAAGTCGGCCAAGGCTCATGGTGTGAACACTTTCCACGGCATCGATGACGGCATCCCTGCCGGATTCAACGGTAGCAGTTTCCCCACTGTGTTCACCATGCTCGACCCCTTGTACAAAAGCGCCAACGGATGGATTGACCGCATGCTCAAGCAACGCCGGGCCCGCAAAGCCTGCAAACTTGCCAAACGCGTGATTGCGCTCAACGAGGTGGACCGCCAGACCATCATCGACCACTACCACGTCAATCCTGACAATGTCGAGGTGGTACATCCCTGTTTCTATGAGGGTTGCGACGATTCAGTGCCCGAAAACATGTACGAAATCCTGCGCAGCAAGTACCATCTGCCTGATAATTTCATTCTCTACAAGGGACGCTTTGAGGACGACGACAACCTCATCGAGGCCATGAAACTCCTCCACGAGTTGCGCAACCGTAAGATTTCGATTGTCATGCTGGGCTACCGCACTGACTACTTTGACCACGTCATCAAGGAACAGGCACACGACCTGCACATCTTCCACCGTTTCAAACAGGTGGACAAGGTGCATCACGCCGACCTTACCGCCGTGGCCAAGATGGCCAAGGCCGTCATCATTCCCAACACCGACCGCATGCGTGACAACTTCAAACTGATTAACGCGCAGCGCACCGGCGCTCTGGTCATCTGCAAGGACACGCCCAAGGCACGAGAGTTCGGTGGCGACGCCGCCATTTATTACAATGACTTCCGCGAGGGAGCAGAGTTGCTCAGCGATGTGCTCGAGGACGAGAACAGGAGGGACGCAATGATTCAGGCCGGATTTGAGAACAGCAAGAAATACACCGGCAAGGTGCTGGCCGACCACATGATCCACATCTACCGTTCGGTACTCATGCACCGCAGGCTCTGGCAGGAATAATCTGCCGGCAACAATATCAACACGGGCGGCGACTGGTCATCGAGACTGTCGCCGCCCGTGCTGTAATACGGTGGTTCCTACCCTACTCTCCTTCGTCACCGGCGGTCGGTGCCCCACAAGAGTTTCTTGCGCAGGGTGCTGGCAAAATTGTTGGACTCGCGTTGGACGACACGGGCACAATAGGGCGCACGGGAAATCGTCAACGTCGAACCGGTGGGACACAATGCCACCTCGCCATCGATACTCACCTCGTATTGTGCTGCGCGCGAGTGGGTCCGCACCACAATCTCACTGTCGTCACGCACGACCAGCGGACGCATCGTCAACGAGTGGGGCGAGATGGGCGATAACACCAGGCATGACGTCGTGGGCTCCAGAATAGGCCCGCCGACGCTCATGTTATAAGCCGTGGAGCCCGTCGGCGTGCTCACGATGAGCCCGTCACCACGGTAGGTCGTCAATTCACGGCTACGAAGACGCGTCTCCATGTCGAGCATCGACGATGTGTCGTGACGCAGGATGGCGACCTCGTTGAGGGCCCACGGATGAGGTATCTCGACCATATCGCATTTCACTTGAAGCATCGTGCGCTCCTCGATGCGGTAATTGCCCGCCAGCACATCGTCTATCAACTCGCTCTCCTCGTCCACATGACCTGCTGTGAGATAGCCCAGATGACCCGTATTGATGCCCAGAATCGGCATTCCCATCTGCGATACCCACATCACCGTCGTCAGGAAGGTGCCGTCACCACCCAGCGACAGCGCCATGTCGGCCTCAGGCACACGGCTTGCCTCAAACGAGGGCAACCAAGGTGCTTGCCCACGGCTCAGGAATTCTAAATACTCCCGCTCCACTGCTACATCAAACCCCGAGGCGCGCAAGTGCTCCAGCAATGACAACACCTTGTCGACATTGCCCTGCTGATATGTATTCCCAAAGATAACTAACTGTTTCATAGTCTGCAAAGATAGTGATATAGTTTGAATCGGCAACGGCAAGAGCGCCTTTTAATTCTGATTTGAGCCTAACGCGCCAGCAACCGCCTTGGCTTTGGCAGGGCCGATGACAGCGGCGAGTTCCTGCTCGCTGGCCTCACGGATGCGCTTGAGGGACTTGAAGTGCTTGAGCAGGGCCGTGCGTGTGGCGGGACCGACGCCAGGCACATCGTCCAGGGCGCTGTGGACCTGTCCCTTGCTGCGCTGCTTGCGGTGGAAGGTGATGGCGAAGCGGTGGGCCTCGTCGCGCAAGCGCTGGATAACATGCAGCGTCTCGCTGTTCTTGTCGATATACAAGGGGATACTGTCGCCAGGGAAATAGACCTCGTTCAAGCGCTTGGCGATGCCCACAACGGTCATCTTGCCGTGCAGGCCAATGGCCTCGAGGGCCTCGATTGTCGCCGACACCTGACCCTTGCCGCCATCGACAATGAGCAGTTGAGGCAGTTCCTCGCCCTCCTGCACCAGGCGGCTGTAGCGGCGCGTGACCACCTCACGCATCGTGGCGAAGTCGTCGGCGCCCTCCACGGTTTTGATATTGAAGTGGCGGTACTCTTTTTTTGACGGCTTGGCGTTGCGGAACACCACACACGAGGCGACTGGGCTCGAGCCGCTGATGTTGCTGTTGTCGAAACACTCCACGTGGCGCGGCAGCACCGGCATGCGCAGGTCGCGCTGCATGGTGGTCAACGTGCGTGTGGTGCGCTGCTCAGGGTTGAGTTTCTCCATCATCTTCAAACGGTCGGTGCGGTGCTGGACGGCGTTCTTGACCGAGATGTCCAGCAGTTTCTTCTTGTCGCCGCGCTGCGGGATGGTGAACGTGAGACCGGCAAACTCCACATCAGGCAGGACATTGACCAACACCTCGGTGACCCGGTCGGTCTTATAGGTCTCGGCAAAGCGGCGGTGCACCTCGCCCACAGCCATCGACATCATCTCGGCATCGCTCTCGTCACCTGTCGAGAGCCGGTATTCAAGGGTGATGGACTGCACCACTGCCCCACCCCTCATGTGCATGAAGTTGACATGGACCGAGTCCTCGTCACGCAGCAAGCCGAACACGTCGATGTTGTGAATCATCGGGCTGACGATGACCGAGCGGCGGCGCACATGCTCCAGCAGTTTGTAACGCCGCTTGAGCACCTCGGCCTCCTCAAAGCGCAGTTCCGAGGCCAACTGCTGCATCTGCTCCATGAGCACGTCCATCAGCACATGGGTGTCGCCGTTCAGGATTTGGCGTATCTCGCTGATGTAGCCGCCGTACTGCTCGGCCGACACCAGCCCCTTGCAGCAGCCCTCGCACCGGTGGATGTGGTACTGCAGGCACAGGCGGTGCTTGTCGGCATCTATTGTTTCACGTGAAACATTGAGGCGGCAGGTGCGCAACGGATAAATCTGACGGATGGTGTCGATGAGGACTTTGGCGACTTCGGCTCTTGGGTACGGGCCATAGAAACGGTCGCCCTTAGTCCGCGCGTCGCGCGTGATGTACACCCGTGGATACAGCCCGCCCGACACACAGATCCACGGATAACTCTTGTCGTCCTTGAGCAGCACGTTATAGCGCGGCTGGTACTCCTTGATGAGCGCATTTTCCAGGTCGAGCGCTTCCTCCTCGGTGTTGACGACGGTATATTCCAGATCGGCGATATTGCGCACAAGCATGGTGGTGCGCACCGAGGCGTGTTCACGGTTGAAGTAGGAATTGACGCGGCGTTTCAGGTTCTTGGCCTTGCCCACATAGATGATGGTGCCCTCACGGTTGCGGTAGCGGTACACACCGGGCTCGTCGGGCAACAAGGACAATTTCAACTTCAACTCGTCGGTCATTCCTAATAATGATTAAAGTTCATCATCCGGGAAACCTATCACGTATAGAATTCCCAGAACTTATAGGCCTGCTATCAATGCTTATCAGAAAGTGAACAGCGAGGTGATCTCCACCTCGGGCGGGAACACTTCGCGTCCGCGCAGGGCGGCCAAGTCGCAGATGAAGTTGATGTAAATCTTCTTGGGATTCATCGATTTCACCAATTCATAGGCCGCGAGCATCGTGCCACCGGTGGCGAGCAGGTCGTCGTGGAGGACCACCACATCGTCGGGGGTGATGGCATCCTTATGGATTTCGATAGTGTCGGTGCCGTATTCCTTGGTATAAGACTTCTGGATGACCTCGGCGGGCAGTTTGCCCGGCTTGCGCAGGGGCACGAATCCTGCTCCCAGTTGGGTCGCAAGAATGGCGCCGCCGATAAAGCCACGGGCCTCAATACCCACCACGCGGGTCACGCCCTTGTCACGGTACAGGTCGACCAAGGCCTCAGTCATGATCTGCAAAGCCTCGGGGTCCTTAAAAGCGGTGGTCAAATCCTTGAATTGGATGCCTGGAACAGGGAAATCAGGTATGTTGCGGACCACACTCTTTACGTGTTCTAATTGCTTGTTATCCATTGTAAATCAATATATTATGTTAATTTTGTTTCACGTGAAACATTATCTGCCCAACAGCACGAGCAGGATGTTGATATCACTTGGCGACACACCGGGTATGCGTGAGGCCTGCCCCACCGTCTCGGGGTCGATAGCCTGCAGTTTCTGGCGTGCCTCGGTCGAAATCTGATGAATCTGGGAATAGTCGAACTTTCCCTTGAGCGTCACGTTGTCGAGACGGGCGACACGCTCGGCGATGAGCGACTCGCGTTCGATGTATCCGCTGTACTTGATGGCAATCTCGGCAGCCTCGACGATCTCCTCACGGCGGTTTGCGTCAAGGGCAGCGATTTGGGTCTGCAACTCGGGCAGCGCCTCGGCAAGGAGTTTCATGTTGAGTTGCGGACGCAGCAGCAAGTCGTACAACCGCTGGCCCTGGCTCAGGGGCTGCATGCCGCCAGCCTCAAGCACGGGATTAATGACCGCGGCCCTAACGGTGAACTCACGGCAGAAGGCCGTCAGCCGCTCTATCTGTTCCCGCTTCGATACCATCAGGTCATAGCGCTCTCGAGTGGCGAGGCCCAGACGATAGCCTTTCTCGGTCAGGCGCATGTCGGCATCGTCCTGACGCAGCAGGATGCGGTGCTCGGCACGCGAGGTGAACATGCGGTAAGGCTCATCCACACCACAGGTCACCAAATCATCAATCAGCACACCGATATAGGCCTCGTTGCGGGCGAGCGTGAACGGCTCTCCCCCACTGACGGCCTGATGCGCGTTGACACCGGCAACCAAGCCCTGGCCCGCCGCTTCCTCATAGCCCGTGGTACCGTTGACCTGCCCCGCAAGGAACAAGCGCTTCACCAGTTTGGACTCCAAGGTGTGAGTGAGTTGGGTGGGGTCAAAGAAATCATATTCTATGGCATAGCCGGGACGGAAAGCATGCACGTCGCGCAAGGCGGGAATGCGGCGCAAAGCCTCCATCTGAACATCCCAGGGCAGCGACGATGAGAAACCGTTGAGATACATCTCATGGGTCGAGGCACCCTCAGGCTCAATGAACAACTGATGAGACGTTTTGTCGGCAAAAGTGACGATTTTTGTCTCAATGCTGGGGCAGTAACGGGGCCCAATGCTGGTGATCTGGCCATTGTAGAGCGGTGACTGCGGCAGCCCTTCACGCAGCACATTGTGTACATCTTCGTTGGTGTGCACTATCCAGCAGGGACGCTGCGGCAGTTGTGACGAGACGCCAGGAAGGAACGAGAAATGATGGAAATCCTGCTCACCGTCCTGGCGGATGCACTGCGAGAAATCGATGGTACGCTCGTCAAGGCGCGGTGGCGTACCCGTCTTCATGCGCCCAACGGTGAATCCCAGCGATGCCAACTGCTCGGTAATCCCCCGTGCGGGCGGCTCTGCCACGCGGCCCCCAGGGGTCTGCACCGGGCCCACATGCATCAATCCATTGAGGAAAGTGCCGGCAGTGAGGACAACGGCCTGGGCACTGAAAGTCATTCCCAAAGCGGTCTTCACACCCTTCACTACCCCACCCTCGATGATGAATTCATCGACCGAATCCTGCCACATGTACAGGTTGGGCATGTTTTCAAGCACAGCACGCCACTCGAGGATGAACTGCTGGCGATCACTCTGCGAGCGTGGGCTCCACATCGCTGGGCCCTTGCTGCGGTTGAGCATGCGGAACTGGATGCTGCTGCGGTCCGTCACAATACCCATCTGGCCTCCCAGCGCATCGATTTCACGCACAATCTGGCCCTTGGCGATGCCGCCAACGGCAGGATTGCAACTCATCTGGGCAATCTTATTCATGTCGATGGTGATGAGCAGGGTACAAGAACCCAAACGGGCTGCAGCACAGGCAGCCTCGCAGCCGGCATGACCGGCCCCCACCACTATCACATCATAGTCAAGCCTCATTTCAGGAACACATTTTCGGGAAGAATCGCCAGTGCGTCATTTTCATGCTGCTCCATCACCTCGCGCTCGCCAGGACCCTTGTCATTGATGCCGCACAGGTGCAGCACCCCATGGATGATAACCCTCATCAACTCGGTCTCATAGTCGGCACCCAGCATCTCGGCATTGCTGCGCACGGTATCCAGCGAGATGACCATGTCACCCGCGATGTGGCGCGAATTGGTGTAGTCAAAGGTGATGATATCAGTATAGTAATCATGACCGAGGAACTCACGGTTGGTAGCAAGGATATAGGCGTCGTCACAGAAGACGTAGGTCAAGCACCCCACCTTCTGCCCATGACGTCCAGCCACCTCGACTATCCAGTCCTGCACTACGGCATGATCCAGCGGCGGCATGGCAACGGCTCCTTGTGTCATATAGTTGATTTCGGTCATAACTGCTGTGTGTTGAAAACGGGACACAAAGATAACTAAAAAAATTGACAAACAAGAAAAAATAACAAGAATTGACACCATTACACACCCGCACAGGACTCATGGATTACCAAAACGGACTTTTTCACAGGATAAGCCCCCTACCCGATTTTTCTGACCACAAGCCGAAAAATGCCCAAATTACTGTATTTCAAGTCAAAACCGCATTTTAACCCGCTGAGAATCGCTTCTACGGCTTTCACTCAGGTAAATACTCGAAATAATTTCACGAAATTTGGCATAAAATTTGCACATTCAACAATAAAACCATACCTTTGAGGATGACTTTCCGGTATGCCTCCATGACGGTTCTGCTGGGAGCCAGATGACGCTTAAGACACGCCCCGACGGCGCAATGGAAATAGTGATTACGATGTAGCCTTTTTATTGGTTCATGCGTCTAACTGATACAAGGATATGATGAGAAAATAACATTAACATTATAAAGTGAAGATATTATGATTGACTATTTTTCGACCAACGTCTGGCTCATTTGGGTCATCGTTTCAATTATCTGCCTGATTTTAGAACTTTCCTCGGGTGACTTCTTCATCCTGTGCTTCGCTATCGGTTCGGCTGTCGCTGCCATCATCGCCGGCTGCGGCGCTTCGGTCACGGTACAGATCATCACCTTTGCAGTCGTTTCGGCCCTAAGCCTGCTGCTAGTAAGGCCCGCCCTGATCAAGAAGTTGCACAAGCCGAACAAGGTGCGCCTGAGCAATGCCGAAGCCATGATTGGCCGTGAGGGCCGCGTGACCGAGGACATCGAGGCCGGCGGTTACGGCCGTGTTGCCGTCGATGGCGACAACTGGAAAGCCATCAGCGCCGACGGCACCGCCATCAATACCGGCACTCACGTGCGCATCGTTAAGATGGACAGCATCATCGCCACCGTTGAACCCATCAACGAGTAATCCTCACTCAAACAATTATCAACCCAATAAATTAAACACAATTTCTTATGGATCCGATTGTAATTTTTCTTATTGTCATCATCTTGCTGGCACTGATTCTGGTGAAGAACAGCCTCGTGATTATTCCGCAGAGCGAGACTAAGATTATTGAGCGCCTGGGTAAATACTATGCCACACTCAAGCCCGGTATCAACATCATCATCCCGTTCATCGACCGCGCCAAGAGCATTGTAGCCTATGAGCACGGACGCTACCGCACCACCAACTCGATTGACCTGCGTGAACAAGTCTATGACTTCGACAAGCAGAACGTGATCACCAAGGATAACGTCATGACGCAGATCAACGCGTTGCTCTATTTCCAGATCATGGATCCGTTCAAAGCCGTGTATGAGATCAACAACCTGCCCAACGCTATCGAGAAGTTGACCCAGACCACACTGCGTAACATCATCGGTGAACTCGAGTTGGACCAGACGCTGACTTCGCGCGACACCATCAACAACAAGTTGCGTGCCGTCCTCGACGACGCCACCAACAAGTGGGGTATCAAGGTGAACCGCGTCGAGTTGCAGGACATCCAGCCGCCCGTGACCGTGCTCCAGGCGATGGAGAAGCAGATGCAGGCCGAGCGTAACAAGCGCGCCACCATCCTCACCAGCGAGGGTCAGAAACAGGCCGCCATCCTCCAGTCCGAGGGTCAGAAGACCGCCCGCATCAACCAGGCCGAGGCTGACAAGCAGACTGAAATCCTGCGCGCCGAGGGTGAAGCCCAGGCTCGCATCCGCAAGGCCGAGGCCGAGGCTATCGCCATCGACAAGATTACCCAGGCAGTAGGGCAGAGCACCAATCCCGCCAACTACCTGCTGGCCCAGAAGTACATCCAGATGCTCGACACCGTTGCCAGCGGCGACAAGACCAAGACGGTCTA
>JAEEGL010594928.1_pt1 | contig 24443 bp, 15 predicted proteins | sample 9134231 | NCBI WGS metagenome assembly JAEEGL01 (sample SAMN16246548, study PRJNA631951) | gut metagenome | biome: gut microbiome; feature: rumen; material: fiber-attached | host: Bos | place: Iran: Karaj | collected 2018-10
AAATCCGGTGCGCTGTGGTTCGGGGTAAGCCCCAACTATGTCGTAAAACTCAAAGACAATCAGGAAAAAGTCTATGACATCTCGCATGACGGAATCACCGCAACCGTGCCGAACGAAATCATGTTTGACGAGGCTGGCCATGTCTGGATTTGTTCCGATTCAGGACTGACAATAATCCATGACGGCAAATTCACTTACCATGACAAAAGCACAGGTCTTTCCGACAACGGCATTACTGCAATCCTTGAGGACAACGAAGGAAACATTTGGCTTGGGCTGAACAGGGGAGGCCTGCAAAAACTGAGCTTCGGAAAATTCCGCACAGTTCCGCTCGGGGTGAGCGTCAACGCTATCTGCGAGGATAAATCGCAGAATGTTACTTGGATAGGCACTGATACTGGTGTTCTCTGCTACAAAAACAATGAGTTCGTGGAAAATGAACTTACAAAAATGTACAAGGGAACTAGGGTTCGCCATGTGACACGCACTTATGACGGGGAGATTCTTGTATCTGCGTTCTCAAAAACAATACCGCAGTGCAGCTTGCGCCCTGACGGTACCATAAAAATATGGTCTGTTTCTGATGGAATCTTGTCTGAAAGATGCAGAGTCTCAATGAAATCAAGTAGCGGCGACTACTACGCAGGGACTGTCAAAGGAATTTCAATAATCCATAAGGACGGAAGCGTATCGTTTCTGAATAAAAAGGACGGTATGAGCAATGACTACATAATGTGGTTGTTCGAGGATAAAAAGAGTCAGATTTGGGTGGGAACTAACGGCGGAGGCATTTACATTCTCAAAGACAATGCAATCGTAAAAAATTACAACACAGATACGGGCCTTGCTGGAAATGTGATTTTTAAAATCCTTGATATAGAAGGAAAAATCTGGGTAGGAACAGGAACAGGTCTTTCGCGGTACATTGAGGAAACAGGCTCTTTTGTAAATTTCAACTCCAAAAACGGACTTGGAACTGACAGCGCATTCCAGATTATCTGTGACAAGAATGAATTGGCATGGATTCTCACGAACAAGGGAATTCTTTCTGTCCCAATGACGGATTTTGATGATATTGCGTCGGGAAAAAAGACAAAGCTCTCGGTACAGATTTATGGAAAGACGGATGGTCTTGTGACTGGTGGCGCAACATCGACTGCCTATTCAGAAAAAGACTCGAACGGAAAAATCTGGTTCACTCTTGTTGATGGCTTTGCGATTTATGACCCTTACTTGGTCAATAAAAAAATGATTCCGCCAAAAATCAAAATCCAGAACTATTCTATAGACAACGATGTCTATGAGTACAAGGGCGAGAAAATCGTCATTCCGCCAACGGCAAAAAGGCTTTCAATAAAGTACACGGCTCTTGATTTTGCTGCACCAGAAAAACTGTTGTTCAGCACGAAGCTACAAAATTTCGATGACTCATATTCAGATTGGTCAAATTCGCGCATAGTGTCGTATACGAATTTAAAACCAGGAACATATCAGTTCTCTGTTCATGCGAAAAACATTGACGGACTTCAGAACAAGATGGTAAATCCTGTTACTATAATAATGTATCCGTATATCTGGCAGCTCGCATGGTTCTGGATTCTCGTAGGGCTAGGCTCTGCGATGCTTTTTTATTTTCTCTACAGGCTGAAAATCAAAAGCATACAGAAAAAAGCTCAGGAAGAAAAAGAATTCACGAACAAGATTATCGGAGCTTTCGCCAAGTGCGTTGACGGAAAAGACAGATACACGAACGGACATTCAATCAGAGTTGCCAAGTATACTAAGATGCTTGCCGAAAAGCTGGGCGAACCAAGCTCGACTGTTGAGGAATTCTACAATATCGCGCTTTTGCATGATATTGGAAAAATCAGTATTCCGGATGCTATTCTGAATAAGCCCGGAAAGCTTGACGATGATGAGTTTATCATAATGAAAAGCCATGCACAGCGCGGATATGAGATTCTGAAAAATGTGAACTTGCAGGATAATCTTGCGCAGGGAGCGCATTACCATCACGAGCGGTTCGACGGAAAAGGCTATCCGAAAGGTCTTTCCGGGGAGTCAATCCCGTGGGTGGCAAGAATCATAGCCGTAGCGGATGCGTTCGATGCGATGAGCTCTACGCGCCCGTACAGAAAAAAACTGGAGCTTGGGTACATTGTTTCCGAGATAAAAAAATGCTCAGGAACTCAGTTCGACCCGAAAGTTGTGGAAAAATTCATAGCTCTGTTCGAGGAAGGCGCGTTCAGCGACCTTATGTAGAAAATGCTCCGTGCGGGGCGAAAACTTTCCGATTTCACTTTCAGCGGTCATTCAGACATGATGTCCGAAGTCAGACAATCTCAATGACCGCAATCTCCGCCCCACAGAATCGGGCTACAAAGTCAAATCGCCTTCTTTTATCCAGCCTATTTTTCTGAGCATAAGGCCGAATGCCCAGCTCAGAACTCCAGGAAGAACAAAGCAGATAAGGACAAGCCCGAGCCAGTCGAAGACAGTCGGGGAAATTGCCGTAGCTCCGTGGCGAGCAGCAACCTCAGAAGGCGTGAACCAGCCTGTTATTACTCCGATTTGACCTACAAGCCCGCAAGTTCCCATTCCGGACGAAACTGCGGCGCCGTTCATCTCCAGCTTGAAAATGCAAGTCGCAATAGGTCCTGTGATTGCGGAAGCGAGCGTGGGCGGAATCCAGATTTTCGGGTTTTTTACGATGTTTGGCATTTGGAGCATAGATGTTCCCAAACCTTGCGACAAAAGTCCGCCCCAGCGGTTCTCGCGGAAAGAAAGGATTGCGAACCCAATCATCTGAGCCGAGCATCCAGCCACCGCAGCACCTCCTGCAAGTCCTGTAAGCCCAAGAGCCGCGCAGATTGCGGCGGAAGAAATGGGAAGCGTAAGGACAATACCTACGATTACGGAAATAAGCACTCCCATAAGGAACGGTTTGAGCGTGGTGGCCCACACAATCAAATCTCCGAATTTGTTTGCCGCAAGACCAATCCATTTTGCGGTAAGGACGGTGAGAAGCGCACCCGAAAGAATCGTTACGAGCGGCGTTACGATTATATCAACTTTTGTCTTTTTGCTTACGAGAGAACCAATCTCAGCGGCGGCAACTGCGATTATAAGAACCGCAAGAGGACCTCCTGCGCCACCAGTCACATTCGCGGCAGAACCTACTGCCACGAGAGAAAAAAGAACGAGAGCGTGGCAGCCCATCGCAAAACCGATTCCAACGGCCATAGCCGCGCCTACGACATGCGCATCCGTACAGAAATTACCTGCGTTGACAAGAAAAGTAAACGCGGCGTTCTCTGAAAGACGGAGAAGCTGCTGTCCGATTGTTTTTACAATCGTTCCGACAAGGAGCGAGGCGAAAAGGCCTTGTGCCATTCCGCCAAGAGCGTCAATAAAATATCTTTTTGCATATTTGTTCATAGTTTCTAAAGAATATCACAATATATCACTGATTAGCAATAAACTCAGCGAATTCTCAAAAATTACCGATTTACTTACACATATTCGCTATATTTTGGTATACTTTTCGGCATGGAAAAAAATCATTTTCTTCGCGCGGTTTTTTCCGCCGCATTGTGTTTTTTTGTTGCCGCAGTATTGCCAGCTGCAGATGATTCGCTTCTTTCCCGCGCGGAGGGAAGCTTTGCGCTGGAGCTTAACATTCCTGAGTCTTGGGCAAAAATCGTGAATCCCAAGGAATCTTACCCCGGCTCGTTTGTGTCAAAAAGCTACAAGCTCGAATTCAACGGACATTTTGGCGAAGTAAGGCTCTACGCCATGAAAGACAACGGAATCCCTGAGAACGAGCGGGCATCGCGCTACGCTTCATGCGTGGAGTCATTGCGCAGGAATGTTTTTTCGTCTGAGCCAAAAAATACTCTTCCTGAAATCTTCGACATATCGTCCGAGCAAGTTTCTTACCGCGTGAACGCAACTTCTGCCTACCGTACTGATTTAATCGAAAAATCAGCTTGCAAGGAGCTTTTCAAAAATTATGCCTATCAGTATTTTTTCATAAAAGATGGTGTTGGCGTAGTCTCATATATTTTTCTTTCCGATGACCCGGAATTTTTTGGTTTCTCTGACAGCACGCTCAGTGCGGTGAACCCAGAAAGCAAGTACTTCATTGAGCGCGAAAACCCGAGGATAAAGTTTTCTTCCGATGAAAAACCTTTTTCTTCCGAGAGAATCTCTTTCGATGATTTGAAGTGCTTTTCTTTTTCTGAACAAAAATCCGTTCTGATTGCAAGACTTCCTGAAAGCAGTTCGTTCGAGCGCGCAGAAAACCGTCCTGAAATTGGTTTTCTTCCGCTTACTGCGCTCTTTTCTGCAAATTACGGCGGCGATGTGCTTATGGGATTCTATGTTTTTGAAGTACGCTCAGGCGACATAAAAGCCCGCGATGCGGAAAAAGACAAAATAATGGAAAAAATTTCTTCCTATATAATAGGATATGATGACGGAATGCCGTTTGAAAAATCGAAAGGAAATTATTCAAAAAAATTCAACGCTTCTTCTTCATGGACGAAAATCTCCCAGAAATGCCTTTCCCCATGCTGTGATTTTGGGAATCTTGCCCGCATAGATTTTTTCTATGACCAGTCGGCGGGACTTTTGTGCCGATTTTTGGCAGGAAAACCTTCGTCCGTAGAATCCGCGCTGAATTCAGGCGAGTGCGATAATTTTGCTTTTATGAGCATTTCCGAGCAGCTTGCGAAAAACAACTCGTTCAGAATAGTTTCCGCCGACGGAAAGTTTGAGGTTCGTGATTGCGGGGAGGATTCAGGGGTACGCAGGTTCTCTGTCCGCAGTGCCGCAAGCGGCGGTGAAGTTCTGAACGGGCTTTATGTTGACGCGGAGAATATTTTGAGCGGGGATGATGTTCATTTTATAAAACTTCATTCTGACCCAAAATCTTCCAGAAACAAGCATGTTCAAAAATTCTTGGGGAAGAAAAAAATCCCTTCTGACATAAAATCATGGATTGATAGCGGAAAACCATATGCGGTGGCGGAGTATTTCTCGTTCTCGCTAAAAAATCAAAAAGAACGCTCTCTTGGAAAATACGAATATGTAAAAATGTAGGAAAGGACTTTGAGGCAGGAAAAAAGCTCCTGCCTCAAAAGTTTAGGAATATTAGACCTGTGCGGAAAGCTGAAGTAGCGGAATGGCGAAAGGTGTAGTATAATTTTTAATAGTCGATTGGGGCATCATTCGTTCATTCCGCAGGTTAAAAATATTTCTAGAAACTCAGCTTTGCGATAAGCCCGTAGTTTTTCCCGATTGGGTCTATGACAGGTGCGAAGTTTACGGAAACTTTCGTTGCTAAAACAGAGTTTCTAAGATTGTTGTTGTAGCTATTGGAAAATTTCCACGGTGCTATGCAACCGCTAATCGTTCCGCCAAGGTCAAGTCCAATTCCAGTGCAAATTAGTATGATTCCTGCAGTTCTTGCTCCAGAATTATCTTTTGTTTTTTCTTCCGTGTAATATCCAGAGTTATAGTAATAACCAGACCAGTAACCGCTGTGGTATGTTTTTTCATATTCATCTTCTTTGTTGTTGATGTATATAATACCCCCTGCAATGACGCAAGCAAGTCCCGCCACCTGCATAATGCATTGCCGTATGCCGCTTTTCTTGTCTCTCTGGATGAATGAGCCGATTCCGTAGCCTAAGAACAGATTCAGAAAAAACGGTCCGATTGCTGATTTTTCGTATTTTGTGATGAGCGACTGTTTTTGAAAATCGGTTAGCCCCCTTGCAAGTTCTGCTATTCGGGCTTTGTTTCCCTCCAGTTCATCTTCAATCAGGCTGCTTATCTTCTCGTAAAGCTCTGCAGAACCTGCCTCATATTCATCAGTGCTTTGTGCGGAGATTGATGATGCAACGGAAAGCAGCATGACAAACAACAATACGAATCGTTTCATAAAAAACTCCCTTCTGTTTTTTTATATATAGATATTTTATCTATAATTGATTTGAAGTATATCAACGCTATATTTTAAAGTCTAGAATATTCCTCTTTTTTAAATTTAAAGTATATTAACTCTCTATACTGTTTTTATCATTTTTCTATGAATATATAGTCATGGATGCGAAAGGTGTTCAGAAACGACTGGCAGAAAATATTCGTAGGATTCGTAAAGAAAAAGGACTTACTCAATTTGCTTTGGCAGAAGCCGCCGATATTTCAGAAGCGACGATAAAGAGCGTCGAACTGTGCTTGAACTGGCCGAGTGAAAAAACTATCGCACAAATTGCGAACGCACTGGAAATCGACATCGCAAAACTGTTCTTGCCGCTTGCTGATTCGCTTGAATCGTATAATCAAACAGAAATAAAGAAAGCCATTGCAGAGAATCTAAAATTATATGTGAACAGTGTGCTGGAAGAGATTGTGTCTTAATAGCTGATATAATAAGGCGAATGGTAAATCTAAAGAAATGGTTTGATGAACAGTGGAATTGTCACAAAAAATCCATTACAATAACTTATACTAATTGAGGGGGAGAAATATGCCAGAAGTCGCTTTCAAGCAATTGTCAAGTCAGGTTGCGATTTTGCCTTATGAACAGCAACTGGAACTGTTGTATGTTATTATCAATGCAATGCGTGACCGCCAAGAAGAACCAAATGATACAACGCTCGCAGCTGCCGCCGAAATAAAAGATATGATTTCTTCTCGCTCTAAGGGTACTACGGATATTGATTCTTTTTTTGAGGATTTGGACGATTAATGCTTGAATTACATAAATCCTCGCAATTCAAATCAGACTATAAACTCATGAAAAAACGCGGTTACGATATGCAGTTGCTGAAAAATGTAGTCGCAACCTTACAAATTCCCGCCGAATTGTAAATCTAAGCCTATGATAATGGAGGCGGCCATTTCGACAGGCTCAATGACCGCCTCCGTGAATCGTTATTTCTTCATTTTTGCGAAAGCTGCCGCAAACGGGTTGTATGACATACCGTCGCTTGAGCCGAGGTTTTCTCTTCTCGGGCGGTCGCCTTGTTTTCCGTTGAGAGATGCAGCTCCGCCTTTCTTGACTACTACGACTTTCTTTCCGGAAGGTTTTTTTCCTTCGTTCGTAGTTCCGAGTCTTGACGAAGCGTCGCTTTTAAGAGAGAGCGAGATTCTCATTCGGTCTTTGTCCAGCGCGATGATTGTGAATTCTTTCACATCGCCAACTTTGATTACGTCCATTGGGTCTGAAACAAAGTTGTCAGAAAGTTCCGAAACATGGATAAGAGCTGTTTCGTGAAGACCAATATCAACGAATGCGCCGAAATCAACTACATTCTTGATTTTTCCTGTGACCTTCATTCCTTCGCTCAAATCTTCGAACTTGACTACGCCTTTTTGCATGATTGGTGCCGGATAACCGTCGCGCGGGTCGCGGTTCGGTTTCCCAAGCTCGTCGATAATGTCGTTCAGCGTTGTGTCACCGATAGAATACTTCTCAAGCAAAGATTTTTTCACATCGGATGGAACTGATTTTTTTGCCTGAACATAAGAAAGAACTTCGCGCGCTACGGCGTAATTCTCCGGGTGAACCCATGTGTTGTCGAGCGGGTCTTTGCTCTCGGCAATTTTCAAAAAGCCCGCGCACTGCTCGAAAGCCTTTGGCCCGAGACCTGGAACTTTCTTCAAATCTTCTCTGCTTGTGATTTTTCCGTTCTCGTCGCGGAACTTTACGATTTTCTTTGCAAGAGATGCGTTGATTCCTGAAACATATTTCAAAAGCATGTATGAAGCCGTGTTCAGGTTTACGCCGACTTGGTTGACTACGCTTCCTACGACTTCATCAAGCTGCTCTGCGAGCTTTTTCTGGTTTACATCGTGCTGATAAAGACCTACGCCGATAGCTTTAGGGTCAATTTTTACAAGCTCTGCGAGCGGATCCTGCAAGCGTCGTCCCATTGAGATTGCACCGCGAATCGTAAGGTCAAGGTCTGGGAATTCCTCCGTGGCAACAGGGCTTGCGGAGTAGACCGACGCTCCTGACTCATCGACGACCGTGTACTTTACATCCGAGTTAGCATAGTTGTCGCTTATGACTTTTGCCACGAGAGCCTGAACTTCTGGAGAGCCAGTTCCGTTTCCAACGGCAACAACCTGAATGTCGTACTTGTCGATTGCGCTGTTGAGCTGATTGTATGCGTCGTCGGGGTTCTGAACCTGGAAAATCTTGAAGTAGCCAAGGTATTTTCCTGTTTCATCGAGCGCGGCGCATTTAGTACCAGTACGGATTCCAGGGTCAATTCCGAGTACGCGGCTTCCTTTGATTGGCTGCGTAAGAAGAAGATTGCGGAGATTCTCGGAGAAGAGGGAGATTCCGTGGTCATCGGCGGCATCTGTTTCATCGCTCCTGATTTCGCGCACTACGGCAGGTGAAAGAAGGCGCACAAGTCCGTCCTCAATTGCGTCCGAATGATATTTGTTCGATATTTTGACTTTTTTCTGGAGCATTTTGACCGCATCGTCAACAGGAACATCGATATTGACCGAAAGAGCGTTCTCGCGCTCGGCACGGTTTATAGCAAGAATTCTGTGCGGTTTGACCTGATTCAAAGGCTCTGAGTAGTCCCAGTACATCTTGTAAGTTGATGTTTTTTCTGCTACGGCCGCATCCTGTCCCTCCGGCACGATTCCTTTCGTTTCGATTGTGCCGGAAGCCATGTAAAGGTCATGCACGTCGCTTCTGTTCGTGCTGTCCTGGCTCGTTCGCTCGGCGATAATGTCCTTTGCTCCGTCAATGGCGGCTTTTACGGTCTCAACATTGAGGGCTTTGTCCTCATTGTCGGTCTTAATGTATTTCTCAGCTTCTTTCTCAACTGCAGCATCATCGTTTTCTGCGATGATGAAATCAGCGAGCGGCTCAAGACCTTTTTCGGCAGCAACCATTCCGCGTGTCTTCTTCTTTTTCTTGAACGGAGCCCACAAATCTTCAAGCTCTGTAAGTGTTTTTGCGTTCATTGCGGCGTTATAAAGCGAGTCGGTGAGTTTTCCCTGTGAGAAAATGCCCCTGACTATTTCAAGCCGTCGTTCCTCAAGGTTCTTATATGATTTGAACAAGTGGTCACAATCAGTAACCTGCACTTCGTTCAGATTATCGTGCTTTTCTTTGCGGTAGCGAGAAATGAAAGGAATAGTGCATCCTTCATTCACCAGACTGATAACTGCGCTGACCTGAGCGACACGGATGTTCAGCTCCTCAGCGATTTTTTTCATAATTTCGACTTCGTTCACACTGAGCGCGTCGATTGATTCTTGTGTAAATTCCATAGCTATATGATTTTAATGAAAATCACTTTTTCTGTCATTCAGTCAGAAAAAAATCATTTCATATTCACAATCCAGATGACAATGCGGGGTTATAATTGATATAATCTTATATCATGGAAAAGACTGTACCGTTAAGGAAAGATATTCCTGAGAAAGATAAGTGGGATTTGTCAACATTATACAAGACGGACGAGGACTGGGAAAAAGACCTCTCATCAATTCCTTCTCTGGCCGAGAAAGTCGTTGCGTTCAGGGGAAGGCTCGCTGAATCTAGCGGAACGCTTCTTTCTTCGCTCAAAGCATGTGAGGAGCTGTTCAAAGTTTCGGAAACCGTGTCGAACTATGCGGGGCTTTTGTACACTGCCGACGAGGGCGACTCAAAGGCGCAGGAAATGGATGGCAGGGCTACGATTGCAATATCTAAGGCATTCGCTGACATTTCGTTCTATGACCCGGAGCTTCTTTCGATTCCTGACGATAAAATCAATGAGTGGAAAAATCTTCCGGAATTTGCTGATTATCGCATATATATAGAAAAAACTTTGCACACAAAACCGTACACGCTCGGCGAGAAAGAGGAGAAAATCCTTTCTCTCCAAAGCGAATCAGGGCAGACTGCCAGAAATACTTTTTCGCTCCTTACGAATGTGGACCTTCAGTTCGGGACTGTGAGCGTGAACGGCGAGGAAAAACCTCTTACGCAAAGCTCCTGGTCCGTATTCATGGAGAATCAGGACAGAGCCGTCCGAAAGGAAGCCTACGAAAAATTCTATGGCACTTTTGAAAGCCACGCCAATACGCTTGCTTCGCTTTATGCCGGGAGCGTGAACCAAGATGTGTTCCGCGCCCGCGCCAGAGGCTACAAATCGTCGCTTGAGTCAAAACTCTACGGCGACAAAGTTCCTGAGAGCGTCTACCGCAATTTAATCGATACGGTCCATAAGAATCTTCCTGTCCTGCACCGTTTCTACAAGCTGCGGAAAAAAGTCCTGGGGCTTTCCGAGCTGCGCCACTACGATGTGTATGTTCCGCTGGTAAAAAGCGTGAAAAAAAAGACATCGTATGAGGAAGCTGTTGAAATTTGCCGTGCGGCTCTTTCTCCGCTCGGTTCCGAATACACGGACACGCTTTGTTCGGGGCTTTTAGGCGGCTGGGTTGACCGCTACGAGAACAAGGGAAAGCGCAGCGGCGCATTTTCAAGCGGCGTGTACAAGGGCTATCCGTACATTCTTTTGAACTACAAGGACGACGCAATCAGGGATGTGTTCACTATGGCGCATGAAGGCGGTCATTCAATGCACTCATGGTACTCAAAGAACAATAATCCGTTCATGCAGTACTCTTACACGATTTTTGAGGCGGAAGTGGCATCCACATTCAACGAGGAGCTTGTTTTCGAGTATCTTCTGAAAAACGCAGAATCCGACGATATGAAAAAATATCTTCTTTCAATGCGTGCCAACGATATTCTTGCTACGCTTCACCGCCAGACTATGTTCGCTGAGTACGAGCTGAAATGTCACGAACTTGTTGAAAAAGGTTCTCCACTTTCTGCTGAAAATGTCCGAAAAATATATAGAGGACTCTTGGAACAGTATTTTGGTCCGGAAATGGTCTTTGAGCCGAATTCGGACATGGAGGGGCTTAGAATTCCGCATTTTTACGGAGCATACTATGTATACAAGTATGCGACAGGAATCTCTGCTTCGCTTGCGCTTGCAAAGAGGGTCGTGCATGGCACAAAATCAGAGCTTGACGATTACTTCACATTCCTGAAATCAGGGGGAAGCCGTTATCCAATCGACAGCCTGAAAGTTGCGGGTGTTGATATGTCATCGTCCGCTCCGGTTCAGGATGCCCTTGATGTCTTTGCAGATTTAGTCGGGCAGCTTGAGAATATTCTGTAGTTTTGGGGAAGTACATGAGCTTGAGAGATGAATTCTATGAGTCATTCAGAAAAATTCCGAAAGCGGAGCTTCATCTTCATATTGAAGCCGTAATAAGCGTTGATTCAATCAAAAAGCTGTACGCAAAGAAAAACGGTTGCGAATTGTCAGATGATAAGCTGAAAGAAATTTTCGGGTATTCTGACTTAAATGGATTCATAGACGCTTTTCTTCAAGTTCAGGATATGTTTTCTTCCGTTGATGATTTTGACCTTGTTTTTGCCGATTTGGAAAAATATATCATTGATAACGGAATCTCATACTGCGAGGCTTTCTTTGCTCCGTCCGCATTCTTGAAAAAAGGCTTCGACTTTGCCGAAATGATGCGGAACTACCAGAAGAATGTGCGTAAAATCAAGAAGAATACTGGTGTTACAGTGAATCTTCTGCTTGATGTTTCCAGAACATTCGGGCCTGAGGTGTCGGAGAAAAATCTTGACCTTCTTCTTGAAAACAGAATTCCTGAGGTTATCGGAATTGGTCTTGGAGGGGCGGAGTCAAAAGGACCTGCAAAAGAATTCGGGCATGTGTTCGAGAGGGCAAGACAGAACGGGCTAAAAACCGTGGCTCATGCTGGCGAGGACATAGGGCCTCAGTCCGTGTGGGACACAATAAATATTCTTCATGCGCAAAGAATCGGTCACGGAACATCATGCGCCGAGGATGACAGGCTTATGGATACGCTTGCCTCAATGCGCCTTCCGCTTGAAGTCTGCCCCACAAGCAATGTGTTCACGAAAAAATATGTTGATTCAATAGAGAATCACCCTATACGACTTTTTTTCGATAAAAAAATCGTAGTCACCGTAAATACTGATGACCCGCTTTTTTTCCGCGTATCTCTAATCGATGAGTACTGGAATCTTTACTCAAAGGCAAAGTTTACGAAAGAGGAGCTTGTTCAGATTATAATCAACAGCTTCAACGCATCTTTCATAAGCGATGAGGAGAAAAACGACTTCTGCGGTAAAGTTCGGGAAGTTGCATCAGCTGTTTTGACGCCAGTTCCTTAAAATGATAAGCCTGAATGATTTTATAAAGCTAAAAAAATACAATTCGCTTGTTTATTTTGATATGGGAATGAGCGCAGTAAATTATTCTTACTGGTCTTCGTTTATGATTCCCGAAGGTTCAGGGGAAGAAGATATTGAATTGTACACTTCCATGCGAATCATGGGCGGAAAGGACTTGTACAGGCTCTTTTCTTTTTCTGTTTCTGAATGTTCCGTTGACAACCAGAAGAAAATCGATGGGGTAGTGCGGTTTGATTTCGTTCCTTTGTGCCAGACTCCGGCTGATTTCGTTGAGGTCATAAAAGGACTTGAGGAAAAACGGCAGGAAAACTTGCGGATTGAATATTATCTCGGGGTAGACGGAGAGAAAGAGCAGAATTTGTTTCTTGCCGACAGCTTTTTTGAGAGCGGTCTTTTTTCTGGCACGGTTCTTTCCATAAAATCATCTGAGCCTTCTGTCCTTAAAAAGTCGTCAGAATTCCTTTCTCTTACGAAAAAATTTGGAAAATCAGCAAAAATTTCTCTTCCTCCTGATGCGCTGAAAAATATTTTGCCTGCTTTGGAACCTGGAAAGACATGGATTGTGAATCCCAAATGCGATGATGAGATTATCAGGATTATGCGGGAGAATGCTCTGGGAGCTATTTTCACGGCTGATTCTGAGCCTTTTTCTGTCAGGAAAATTTTTGACGGGGGAGTTTGCGTTTCTTTCGCTTCTGGAAAATATCTTCTTTTTGGAGAGACTCTTTCGGACTTTGCTTTCAAGCTTTTTTCCTCAGGGCTTTTTTCTTACGAGGAAATAAAGCAGATTCTTGGGGCTTAACTACGCTTTTTGTTTTCCGATAATCAGAGTATTATGCTTTATACATTAGGTGGGATTTTAACAGAATATTTTGGGCCTGCTCGTCTTTTGCAGTCCTACACGGTTCTTATATGCCTTTCGCTTTATACGGGCTTTCTTCTTGTCCGTTATGGTCTTCCGCGCTTTTACGGCATTCTTCCCCATGACAGGGGGCGGGAATTCACGGTTTCCGCGGAGGCCGCAAAAGGAAAGCCCACTGGTTCGGGCGTTATCTGGGTTTCGTGCTTTGCAGTCCTGAGCCTGATATTTGTTCCGCTGGACTGGCTGAAATGTGCGGTCATAGTTCTTACATGGCTTATGATGCTTACAGGCTACCTTGACGATTCAAGCAAAACTTCATGGGGCGAGTACCGCAAAGCAATCCTTGATTTTCTTATAAGCGTTACAGTTTCAATCCTGCTTGCGATTTATCTCTCAAAATCATCAGCTGACGGAAACATTTATTTCTGGATTCCTTTTTTCTCAGAGTCAATCCGTGTGGCGAGCTGGGTGTTCGTTATCATTTCGACTGTGATGATTTGGGCAAGTGTGAACACAACTAACTGCACGGACGGTGTTGACGGATTAAGTTCAACTCTTGTTCTGATTGCGCTCATAACGCTCGGTGTTGTATTTTATTTTATTCTTGGTCACAAGGACATTGCGGCTTACCTTCTTGTTCCGCATCTTGAGAAAGGCGCGTCTTGGGCTGTGATGTGCTTCTGTCTTTCTGGCGTTCTTATGGGCTATCTATGGCACAACGCTTTTCCGAGCCATGTTCTTATGGGCGATGCCGGAAGCCGCGCTCTCGGATTTTATATCGGGGTGTGCGTTATGATAAGCGGAAATCCGTTCATTATCCTTGCCACAAGCTCTATTATTTTCGTTAACGGCGGCATGGGACTTCTGAAAGTCGCTCTAAAAAGATTCTGCCACATTTCGATTTTTGCTGATATCCGATTTCCGCTCCACGACCATATGCGCGTGAACCATGGCTGGAGTCCGACGCAAGTTCTGGTCAAATTCCTTATTCTCCAAGTTATGATTACTGTTCTTATGCTTGGCGTGTTCTTTAAAGTGCGGTGAGGCTGGAAGATTCACTTCGCAAAACTTGCGGGTGAAACATCCGGGCAGGGGATTGGTTCTGAATTTGGGACTTAGGGGTGGCTTGGGCTTGTTTGCGGACTGCTTGCAAGTGATTTGTTCTAAAGCTCAGAACGGATTGCCAGTTTGGGCTGAGTCGCGGGGCGCATTCCCAATCCAGCAATCCGACACAAAAAAATACGCTTCGCTCAGATTTTACTTTGCCGCATACGCATCGTTGTGTATTCCGCCAATTGCCCGTCCGCTGGGTTCATCCATATTCTTCCATGCCTCGTCCCACTCAAGGGCTTTTGCCGTGGAACAGGCAACACCTGCCTCATGGGGAACTACGCGGGCCGCACAGTCGCTGGGGAACAGCTCGGAATAAATCTCTCGGTAATAATATTCTTCCTTAGTCTTGGGCGGGTTCACAGGAAAACGGTTTTCGCGGCGGGCAAATTCTGCATCGCTTACTTTCTCCTCCGTCATTTTCTTGAGAGTGTCAATCCAGCTGTAGCCAACTCCGTCGCTGAACTGCTCCTTTTGCCTCCAGACGATGCTTTCGGGAAGCATATCCTCAAATGCCTTTCGCAAAATCCATTTTTCAATTCGCTGATGATTGAGCTTGTCAAAACCACAGTTTTCAGTTGCTTCTGTAGGCTCAGTTACCTTAATGCTCATCTTGTCGCTCGGATTCAGCCTCATTGCAATATCGATGAAATCTTTGTCAAGGAAAGGAACGCGCCCCTCAACGCCCCATGCCATAAGGCTCTTGTTCGCGCGGAGACAGTCGTAGAGGTGCAGCTTGCTCATTTTCCTCACAAGCTCTTCGTGGAACTCACGCGCGCTAGGAGCTTTGTGAAAATAAAGATAGCCTCCGAAAAGCTCGTCGCTTCCCTCTCCGGAAAGAACCATCTTGATTCCCATTGATTTTATAACCCGTGCCAGAAGGTACATGGGAGTTGACGCACGAACAGTCGTTATATCGTATGTTTCTATGTGATAGATAACATCACGAAGCGCGTCCAGTGCCTCCTGAATCGTAAAGTGAACCTCATGATGAACAGTTCCTATGTATTCGGCAGCCTTCCGTGCCGCAGCAAGGTCGGGCGAGCCTTCAAGTCCTACCGCGAACGAGTGCAGCTGAGGCCACCACGCACTTTCTTTTGAGTCGGACTCAATTCGCTTCTTGGAGAATTTCTGCGTGATTGCGGCTATAATAGAAGAATCCAGCCCGCCGGAAAGAAGAACTCCGTAAGGAACATCGCTCATAAGCTGCGCTTTTACTGCGTTCTCAAGTCCTGTCCTTACTTTTTCGATTACGCTCGGATTTATGATTCCGCCTTTTTCGTCCGTGGCTTTCGGGCATGATTTTACCGCATCGAACGATTCCCAGTCGCGCTCGTACCAGCGTACAGGCTTTGGAGAGGATGAGCTTTGCGAAACTGTCTTTCCGCCAAGTTCACACGCGCTTTCTGACCAAAGATAATGTCCGTTGGGGAATTCCTCAATCGAAGTGCAGTATCCTTCAAGAGCTTTTAGCTCTGATGCAACGAAATATCTTCCTGCCTTGTCCCACCCCTGATAAAGCGGGATTACTCCAATCTCATCTCTTGCAATAAGGTACGCGTCTTTTTCGGAATCATAGAGCGCAAAGGCAAAAATACCTGAAAGGCTCTCAATCATCTTTTTGAAATCGCTGCCTTCTGAAATACATTTTTTGTACAGCGGAATGATAACTTCACAGTCGCTTTTAGTGCGGAAACTGTACGAGCCTTCAAAACTTGCCCGAATAGATTTGTGGTTGTAGATTTCGCCGTTCGCCGCAAGAATGATTTTTCCGTCGTCCGAGACGAGCGGCTGCTTTCCTGAAAGCGGGTCTACGATTGAAAGCCTCTCGTGGCTCAGAATTGCGTTCTCGCCAGTGTAAACGCCGCTCCAGTCAGGTCCTCTGTGCCGAATTGTCTTTGACTGCTCCAAAACCTGTTTTCTGAGTTCTTCTTTAAGTCCTTCGTCAATCGGCTGGCTTCCTGCCGACAAATCAAATGCTCCTACAAATCCACACATATATAACCCCTTGATTTAAAAATAAAAAAGGCGTTTGAGCATAGACCGACCATGCTCAAACGCCTTCGTTCGATTTGATTATAATAACGAAATAACTTTTCTATGACAAGCACGCAAATTGAAAATCAATTGATTTCAGATTGTTTTTATAATAAGCTCCTTGTCTTTTACCGAAAGATTGACCCGCCTTATGTTCCCGATAAGTATTTTGTCAATGAGAGGAGCGGCAATCATCTCCTCTGCCGTGCGGGAAATGTTCCTTGCCCCGAATTCAAGCGAATAGCCTTTTTCCGCAACGAGCGCGCAAACATCATCCGTGAACGACATCTTGATTTTCTGAGCCGAAAGCCGTGAGCTGATTTTTTCGATTTCCTTGCGCGCGATGCTTTCGGTCACTTCTTTTCCAAGATGCTCGAACGGAACAATTGCGTCAAGGCGGTTTCTGAATTCGGGCGAGAACGCCTTTGCGACTGCTTCGTTCAGAATCGCCTTGCCTGATTCTTTCTCGCTTCTGGCAGATGCGAATCCCACAAGACCTTTTTCCATATCCCGCGCGCCCGCATTGCTCGTCAGGATTATTATGCAGTTTCTGAAATCTGCCTTACGCCCCTGATTGTCGGTAAGTGTTCCGTAATCAAGGATTTGGAGAAGTATATTGAATATGTCCTGATGCGCCTTTTCTATTTCATCGAACAGAACGATTGAATGTGGATTTTTCCGTACCTGCCCTGTCAGCTGCCCGCCGTCCTCATAGCCTACATAGCCCGGCGCGGAGCCAATCAGCTTTGACACCGAGTACGCCTCCTGATATTCGCTCATGTCAAAGCGGAGCAAATTCTCCCCGAGAATGTTTCCCAGAACGCGGGCAAGCTCCGTCTTTCCTACTCCCGTAGGTCCTACGAACAGAAAACTTGCCTCCGGCTTGTCAAGATTCCTGAATCCTGCCCGTGCCTTTTTGACCGCGAGGACAAGTTTTTCCACTGCCGCATCCTGCCCGAAAATCTGCGCCTTGATTTTTTCCTCAAGCTCAAAGAGCCGCGCCTTTTCGTTCTCGCTTACGCTCTCAAGCGGAACTTTTGCCATTTTTGCGGTGATTTTCTTTATGTCGTCCTCGCTGACTTTTCCCCTGACGGAGGCTTTTCCTCCGTTCTCTCGTTCCGTCCTGAGCGAAACAAACACCCCTGCTTCATCCATAATATCTATAGCCTTGTCTGGAAGCCGTCTTTCAGGAAGATACTGAACAGAAAGATTTACGGCAAGCTCCAAGTCTTTCTGGGAATATGAGACTTTGTGGTATCGCGCGTATTTTTTGGAAAGCCCCTGAAGAATCCTTACAGCCTCTTCTTTTGTAGGCTCAGGCACATCAATTTTCTGGAACCTCCGCGAAAGCGCATTGTTCTTTTCGATTGATTTTGTGTACTCGTCGTAAGTCGTCGCACCCATGACGCGGAATTTTCCTTCTGCAAGAAGCGGCTTTAGAATGTTCGCCGCATCCATGTTTCCGCCAGAGCCTGCCCCGGTTCCTACAATCGTGTGAATCTCATCTATATAAAGAATCGCCTTTTCTTTTTCGATTATAGCCTGAATGATTTTTTTCATCCGCTGCTCAAAGTCCCCCCTGAACCTAGTTCCGGCAAGAACATCAGCCATAAGAAGCGAGTAGATTTCATACCCTTTGAGCCTGTCAGGAACATTTCCGTCCGCAAGAAGTTGTGCAAGCCCGCGCGCTATTGCGGTTTTTCCTACGCCCGCATCTCCCACATGAATAGGATTGTTCTTGGAGAGCCTGCACAATATCTGAATCGTGCGCTCAATCTCTTCTTCGCGCCCGATGAGCTTGTCGAATTTTTTCTGACGAGCCATTTCCGTAAGATTCTCGGTGAACTGCTCAAGACAGTCCTGCTCAAAATCAAAATCATCGTCGTCATCGTCATCGAAAAAATCAAAAAAATCATTGTCGTCAAGATTTTTTTCGTCAATTGCGTCCGGAAAACCGTTCTCGTCAGGACCAATCCTTCTGAATGTGGATATTGTTTCAAGAAGCGGAATCTGCTCCACGCCGTTTTTTTTCATTATGTATGATGCGTGGAGCTTCGGGTTCATAAAAATCGCAACGATTATGTCGAAAACATCAATTGATTTTTTTCCTGCTCCTGCCGCATGAGTCTGCGCTTGCTGATACATCTCATTGAACGCATAGGAAATTTCTGGTGTTTGTGGCGTCTGCGAATCCTTGTTCTCAAGTACGGGAACATTCTTTTTAATGTAAGACTCAAGCTCGGCCTTGATTTTGTCAATGTCGCCGTCAATAGCCGAAAAAAGGCTCTTTACGATTTTTTCATTCAGGGCAGACAAAAGAAACTGCTCTGGAGTTATGAACTCAAGCTGTTTTTCAATTGCTTCCGCGAACGCGCCTTGTATTATTTTCGTAAGGTTTTCTGTTTCTTCCATATGCTACGCCTTTTCCATATTGCATTTGAGCGGAAACCCGGCATCGCGCGCCCGCTTCAGCGTCATCTGAATTTTGGTCGCCGCAATGTCATAGGGAAAAATGCCAGCCACGGCTCTTCCGTTACGGTGTACGCTAAGCATAATGTCAACGGCTTCGTTTTCGTTTTTATGAAAAATCGTCATAAGTATATTGACGACAAAATCCATCGTCGTAAAATCATCGTTCAGAAGAATCACCTTGTAGCTCGGAGGAACTTCAAGGTCTGTGATTATGTCTGTGTCCGATGAAAAATCAGTTCTAAATGCCATTACAAGATTATGAATTGATAGCGGATTTTTTTCAATTGCGAATTTTCATCTTTCGAGTTTATGTGAAATGTCAAAAATCAAAATTTTGTGCTAAAATAAAAAGAAGTATGTCTGTAAACAAAAAAGCAAGGTACAAGTATTCGTTAAGCACTAAAGTATTCGTTCTGTGTTTTTCAACCGTCATGGCAACATTTTTTATGACGACGGGTGTGAATTTCTATCATCAGCAGCACAGCATAAAACTGAACATAAGCCGCGCTCTGTTCCTCATGGCGAATCACAAGGAAGAGGAGCTGAACAACTGCTTTTATTCCGTGGAGCACGGAACTTTTCTTGTCCAAAAGCTCATAGAGAGTACGATTGACGAAAAACAGCTGATGGAATCTCCGGCTTACAGAAAGTCCTATGATGAAGAGATAAAGTCCGAGCTTGAGAAAGCTGCGTCTGGCGCGGAAGGTGTAAGCTCGTTTTTTTTCATTCTGGATAATGAACGCTTCGGAAGCAAAGGCAGTTTCGTTTCGATTCCCGGCTCTGACGGTATGACGGCTCCAAACGATGTGTATGATGAGGGCTGGAGCCTAAGGAATCACAATGACGGCACAAAGACTCTCTCGTATGTCGCCCCTGTTTACAAAAACGGTCTTTATCTTGGAATAGTCGGAATGGAGATTGATTTCGTCATCGTAGAAAAAATTCTGACTACGCTCTTGGAGCCTGGCGCAACATCCGTTCTTCTGAGCAAAAACATGAGGCTTATTTTCAGCTCTGACGGAATTGAAACAGACCCGAGCGCGATGAATGTTCTTTTCAACTCGTCGAAGGAGCAGCCTTCCGGAAAAGTCCGCATGGCAAATTCATTCACGATGAACGGAATGAGGCTTTCAGGAACTGCAAAAAGACTTAGGAACGGAATGATGCTCGTAATTGCCGTAACTACAATCGAAACGATAAAAATCATGGGCTTTCAGCTCATAGAGCAGTTCGTAATCCTTGTGCTTATTACGCTTCTTGCTATCCTTATATGGCAGTACGCAATATCGCACCTTGTAAAGCCGCTTAATATCCTTACCGTTGCTACATACAAAATCGCCAGAGGAAAACTTGACATCGACATTCCGTATAAATCCGATAACGAGATAGGGCTTCTTGCCGACAGCATACGAAAAATGGAGTCGCAGCTGCAAGATTCCATCGGCTACATCCGCGCCCAGACGGAGCTTGAGCGCAAGGCAAAGGAGGCCGCAATAACCGAGTCAAGGAGCAAAAGCGAATTTCTTGCCACAATGTATCTTTCGCTCCACGAGCTTGACCTTGTGAACGACAGCGTTACGGAAATTCACAGCCATCCGGATGTAGCGGAGGCGGCAGGGGCTTCGGTTTCCAACGCGCGGGAGGTCGTGCGCCGCATAATCGAGGAGCAAGTTTCGGACCAGGACGGCTCGCACAAAGATTTGATGAATTTCATCGACTTTGACACGCTTGACGAGCGCATGAAGGACAGAATCACAATCTCCCAGGAATTTTTGGGAAAACTCGGCGTGTGGTGCCGCGCGCGCTTCATTCTTGTTGACAAAAACAGCGACGGAACTTTGCACCATGTTCTGTGGGCAATCGAGAACATAGACGAGGAGAAGCGTGAGCGTGAGAATCTACAGCGTGAGGCGGAGAAAAACGCCGCGGCATCGCAGGCAAAAAGTACGTTCCTTGCGAACATGAGCCACGAAATCAGAACGCCTATAAACGCAATTCTTGGTATGAACGAAATGATTCTCAGGGAGGTGGAGGACGACGCAATTTTGAACTATTCTGTCAGAATCAAGAACGCGGGGAACACGCTTCTTTCGATTGTGAACGATATCCTTGATTTCTCCAAGATTGAGGCCGGAAAAATGGATATATACCCCGGAAAATACGACCTTTCTTCCGTCCTTGTTGACCTTGTGAACATGATTTCTGAGCGGGCATCCAAGAAAGGCCTCAAGCTCATAATCGACGCTGACCCGAAAATCCCAAAGAATCTTTTCGGCGACAGCGTGCGCATAAAGCAGTGCGCTATGAATCTTCTGACGAATGCGGTGAAGTACACGAAAAAAGGCTCGGTCACATTCAGGGTTGGTTTTGAGAAAGCCGACCACAACTCAATTTTCCTTGCTATAAGCGTTACCGACACTGGAAGCGGTATAAAGCCTGAGGATATGGACAAGCTTTTCTCTCCGTTCGAGCGCATTGAGGAGGGAAGCAACAGGACGATTGAGGGAACTGGTCTTGGAATGAGTATAGTTCAGAAAACGCTTGCGGTAATGGAAAGCAAATTGTCCGTAAAAAGCGAGTACGGAAAAGGCTCCGAGTTTTCGTTCCGCATACGGCAGAGCGTCACAGACCCAACGGAGCTTGGGGACATAAACGAATCGTTCAGGCAGAGCCTTGCCAAGATGGAGCGGTATAAAGAAAAACTTTTTGCTCCTGACGCGCGGATTCTTTTTGTGGATGATACCGAGATGAACCTTGAGGTTGTCAAAGGTCTTTTGAAAAATACAAAAATCAAGATTGATACCGTTCTTAGCGGAGCTGAGGCTCTTGAAAAAGTCAGGGAGAACGAGTACGACATTATTTTCATTGACCACCGAATGCCTGAGATGGACGGAATCCAGACGCTGCACAAAATGAAAACTCTTGATGGAAACAAAAACCGCGGAAAGCCGTGCATATCGCTTACGGCAAACGCAATATCCGGAGTCAAGCAGATGTATCTGGACGAAGGGTTTACCGATTATCTTTCAAAGCCTGTGAATCCTGAGAAACTTGAGGCAATGCTTAGGGATTATCTTCCGGCTGAAAAAATTCAGGAGGCAGGCGAGGAAGAAGATAATGATGAAAAAGGTTTGAAAGAGATTCTTTCACGACTTAAAAAATCCAATGTAATAGAATATGATACTGCTCTGAAACTGTGCGGGAACGGAGAGCTTCTTCTGAGCACGCTCCGCCGCTATCACGATTCAATAGACGAGAAGGCTTTTGAGCTTAACACGCTTTTTGAGGCTGAGGACTGGCCTTCCTACGGAATTAAAGTTCATGCGCTGAAAAGCACATCAAAACTGATTGGGGCTTTGGTTCTTTCGGAGCTTGCAAGAAGTCTGGAGGAAGCGGCTGACAAAAATGATGCCGACGCAATACGCGCTGGTCACAAAGAAATGATTGACATTTTCACGGGGTACAAAGAAAAGCTCGCGCAGTTCGTGGCGGAGGACGACGGGGACAAGCCTCTAATACCTGCAGAAACGCTTTCTTCCGCGCTTGAAAACCTTCTTTCGTGCGCGCAGAACTTTGACATCGACGGGCTTGACGGCATAATGAAAAAGCTTGAGAAATACAAGTTCCCTGATGATTTTAAGGAAAAATTCGCAAAAATAAGGAATTTTGTGGAAAAAGTAGATTTTAACGGCCTGAAAGAGCTTCTTTCAGAAAAATAAGCGTAACAAATGATACCGGCGATGCAAACTTTCTGCCCGAAAAAGCAAGTTTGCACCACGAGTTCTGCTCAAATTACCATTCCAGCGGTAAACGACTCCTGATTGATGGCAAAAGTTTTGTGCGGATTGAGCGTTCTATAATCATCGGAATATAGTCGGGCGCATAATTTGCCCTGCGGCATCCGTGATAAGAAGCAAGAATGTTCGCATAAGGCATAATCATCTGGATTTTTTTCTGAATTTCATCCGGACTGTCAGTATTGAAGTAAGCTGAGAACATTGCGTTGAGCATTGTCTGGGCATCTTCAAGATGAAATCCGAGAAGCCGAAGCTTTTCCTCATCTGGCATAGGTGAATGGGGAAGGTAGATATATGCAAGGATAAGCCCTGCCACATCAAACACAGGATGTCCTACTGCCGCATCTCCAATATCAATCAAAAGAAAATTGTCTCCTTGAACCATAACATTCTTTGAGTTGAAGTCACCGTGAAGAAATGTGCTTGTTTCAGGAATATCATTTATAAACGCGCGGATTTCATCAGCCTCACCTGGCTCCAAAAACGGTGCGACACGCTCTGCCCATTCAGACATCTCGTCTTTTCGGTTGGGAAATGTGTTATCATCTACGACAATTTTATGCAAGTCTTTCAGAAGGAGCGCGCTTTTTCTGCCCATTTCCTGAACGCGGGAACTGTCACAATTCATAATCTGTGCCACAGTCTTTGCGTCCAAAAGCTCAAACACGGCTCCGTAGCAGTCGCCGCTTTTTACTACATCGTATGAGATTGCGGTAGGAACTCCAAGAAGGAATGCTTTCTGAGCCGTGTCGCGCTCGTGCTGAACCATTTCTAGAGAAACGCTGGGAATATATAGCTTTGCAATCGTCTCCCTGTCCAAGCGGTAGACTTTTCCGTAGCCGCCGGAGCCAATAAGCTCGCAGCCGTCAACAGAAATCTCCCGCAATTTTTTGTGAACATCAAGAATGCTCGTAAATCCAGTGGTTTCAAAAATATCGTATACATCTTTTGAAGCATTCAGAACCTTAATCTTTTTGCCAAAAGACTTAGCCGTCTTCAAAAGGACTCGCAGTCCTGCGCTGGAAATATATTCGAGTGACGAAGCATCAAACTCTGGAACAAGATTTGGATTTGCGCCTGTGATTTGTGCAATATCATTTTCTACCGCCGAAGCATTGGTCGTATCAATTCTTCGTTCAAGAAAAATAGTAATGCTTCCGTTGTTTACCGTTGATTTCATAAAACCCTCCGTGAAATTAATATAAAAAGACTGTCAGTTTTTCTCTAAAAATTTTTCTTTTAGAAGCTCAATTTCATCTTCGCTTACGCAAAGCTCCTTTTTGATATAATCAAGTACTGAGCCATAATTTTTTTTGAGATAATCCAGAGCGTTCTGCATATATAAAACATTGACCTGATCCATAACGGAAAGATAGCTTTGCAATTCCGCGTCAGAAAGATTGTACTGCATCAGTGCTTGTCTTTCTTTTTCGATTAATGGCGCATTGAACACATTCGTAAGAAGGTAGTCCTGAATTATTGTATCTTCGTCAACGCCAAGCGCGCTCAGTATAAGCATTGCGCCAAGCCCTGTACGGTCTTTTCCCTGAGTGCAATGAAAAAGAATTGATTTTCCTTCAGGAAGATTAAGCAGCTCTCTGAAAAATTTAGCGTAACCTTTCTTTCCGTACGAATTTGAAACAAAGTCCACATACATTTTTTCGCCAACAATGCCTTTTTCTATAGCAAGGCGTATGCCATCAATCGTCCTCAGCTTTTTTGACAAAGACTCCATCGAAACATTCGCGCTTATCAAGTCTTCGTCAATAATAGGGCACCATACATTCTTTGCATTTCCTATGGCAGGAGTCGGTTTTGCTTCTCTCTCATAGCTCATTCGGAAATCTGCTATAACAGCAAGATGATAAACATCCCT
>JAEEGL015287495.1_pt1 | contig 24443 bp, 17 predicted proteins | sample 9134231 | NCBI WGS metagenome assembly JAEEGL01 (sample SAMN16246548, study PRJNA631951) | gut metagenome | biome: gut microbiome; feature: rumen; material: fiber-attached | host: Bos | place: Iran: Karaj | collected 2018-10
ATGGTATCCGCATCCGCACCCTCTGCTATAAGCTTTCTGATGCCTCTGTCCACGTACAGAACCTCATGGACGGCAATTCGTCCGCTGTAACCTGTTCCGTGGCATTTTGCGCATCCTACGGCGGATCTTGCGTTAGGCATGTCACGTCCGGCAAAGGCTCTCTGATATTCATCCAGCCCGGTTACCCTGCTGCAGGCGGGACAAACCTTTCTCATAAGTCTCTGAGCGATGGCACCTACCAGAGCCGATGAGAGGAGATAGGGCTCGGCTCCCATATCGATAAGTCTTATTATGGTAGAAACTGCATCATTGGTATGAAGGGTTGAAAGAACCAAATGACCTGTGATAGCGGCTCTGAGGGAGATGCTTGCTGTCTCGGAGTCACGGGTTTCTCCTACCATTATGATATCGGGGTCCTGTCTTAGGAGTGCCCTGAGTCCGGAATCGAAGGTCAGTCCTGCGGTAGGATGTACCTGCATCTGGTTGAGTCTGTTCAGGTTCTTCTCCACGGGATCCTCGATGGTTGATATATTGACCTGTCTGTCCGAGAGAGAATCCAGAGCCATGTAAAGGGTAGTGGTTTTACCTGATCCTGTAGGTCCGGTGATATAAATAAGACCGTTGGGAGATTTGAGCATTCTGGTGAACTTTTCGTAATTATCCGGTTCCATACCGAAGGTGGATGCATTGTCTATCCTAGAGTTTCCGGCAAGGATTCTCATTACCACCTTCTCGCCGAATACGGTGGGTATTACCGATACTCTGACGTTTACTATCTGATCTCTGATCTTGATTCTGAAGTGACCGTCCTGAGGTACTCTTTTCTCTGCGATATCGAGCTCTGACATGATCTTGATACGTGCTATGAGTGAACCCTGAACGTTTTTCTGAAGGGTCATGTAATCGATGAGAGCACCGTCCATACGGAGACGGACATGGATCTCTTTTTCGAAGGGTTCGATATGAACGTCGGATGCGTTGTCCTGGTAAGCCTTGTCCAAAAGGGAGTTGACCAGGTTTATGATGGGAGCATCATCCGCACCTGCACCCGCATCGATGACCATCTCTCTGACTTCCGAAGCTACTGCGGATTCATTGGCGGACTGTGCCGCTCTCTTGGTCTGAACCTCGGCATAGTAGTAGTTGATGGCGTTTTCTATGGAGGCACGCTCAGCCAGAACGGTTTCAACGTTCATACCGCTGGTCTGACGTACGTCTTCGATATTTATAAAATCAAGAGGGTCGTTTACCGCGACTATAAGTGTTCCTTCACGGAATGCCACGGGAAGCATAAGATAACTTGATGCCATCTGGCTGGGAATGGTTTTGACCGCATTGCTGTCTACGGGGTATGTGGACAGATCGACCACTTCAAGTCCCATACGGCTTCCCAGAGTGTAGAGCATCTGTGTTTCGGTGACGTATCCTTTTTCGATCAGGATCTCACCGAGTCTTTTCTTGGATTCTTTCTGTTCGTGAAGTGCATCAGCAAGCTGGGCTTCGTCAATATAACCCGCTGCAACCATCAGATCGCCGATTCTGATTTTGGTAGAAGAGCCTGCTTCCATATCTAATCTCCCTTGTTCAAAATATTCAAAACGACATGGATGTCATTTATTCTGTCTTATCTTTCATGTACAGGTTAACAGATATCTGTAACTGTCTCTGATCACTCTCAACTACAAGTATCGATCCGTCTTCGAGAATAAAGGTGACGGGATCCATGGTGATCCATGTAAAACCGGTGATCCTTACTGAAGGATTGTGAGCCAGGTCATCGATTATTGCCTGCTCGGCTTCAATATCACCTTCGACAACAAGTGTAAGCGCCACGCAGAGAAGACCTGAACTTTCGGTGGATGAAACATCTCTGAGTCCTGCGGAGTATTCTTCTACGGGATTTGAAATGATTCCCATATCCGATGATTCGTATCCTGTCAGGAAACTGAGAACTGCTTCCTTATAATATGATCCGGATTTTACTTTTTCCTCTTCCACGGCAGTTTCGGTGCTTTCGGTAACCGCTATGGTTTCAACGGTTTCGGATTCAGAAACGCGAAGATCGGAATATACATAGGGTTTTTCGTCTACGTATCCGTCGGGCATGCTGATGGTCAGATCCCTTGCCAGAAGTCCTCTTTTCAATACATAGGAGGTTACCAGTTTATCTATTTCGGAGCTGTCCATGTAGTCGTAGTAGATCGAAGTCGAGTTCGCAAGGTCTTCGGCAAATCTGTCGGAAAGAGTTTCGGCAGTTGAAAGCCCGATTACTTTTGCTTCATTTTTTGCCTTCAGTGCCGATTCTATTCTGATCCTTTCCTGATCCTCTACGGTCTTCTTATAAAGCGGTCTTATAAGGCACCATCCGAAGATGAAAACGATCACTATATAAACCAGCATGTTGAGAAGTTTTTTATCTCTGGCTGTGAGTGATGAACTGAAATTCATTTATTCTTCCTCCTTTGCAGAATCTCCGCTGAGGGTACAGATGACTTTGATGGACCAGGCACCGTCACTTTCATTCCATGAGTAGCCGGTATAGTCAACGTTTTCAAATATATCCATATCGAGCAGATCGGCTATGAACATATTGATATTCTCTACGGTAGGAGAGGAAGCGGTTGTTGCGAATACACCGTCTCCGGAATTGTAGGAACTGAATTCGACAGTAACATTGTGTTTGGCTGCTGCCTTTATTATCTGCTCGTTAACGGATGAATCCGGGATGGGATAAGTATCTATGTATTCCCTGAGCAGATCCACGCCTCCCTGCTGTTTTCCGTCTGCGGTGGAACGAACGATGAATGCATCATATTCCATGGCGCTTTGCATTACGTCGATACGCGAATTATAGTCTTCAAGATCACGCAGTCTCTTTGAGGTATTTATTCTTACCACGAGCATAAAGAGTGTGATAAGCAGTAATATCGCGGTCGTGATGATGACCGGTATGGATTTCCTGTATAGCTCAACCTTCCTTGTATATTTCTCATCGTTTTTCTTGATGGCCTTGAGAACGGGAAATCCTGTCTGAGGAACCACAAGACCCGCTATGGGATATATGAAGGCTGACAGGCGGTCATTCCATTTTTTGAAATGAATGTGTGAAGGAGCCGCAGTTCCGTGAACGGATATGTCGGGATCCGTATCTGCCAGGTATCCCTGAAGCATTGAAACATCTTCGGGACTCATTCCTGCAAAGAACACATCGGTGATCGGGCTGGAGAGATGTTTGGATGATGCAAACTGCTTTATACCCGAAATGTTGCTTCTTATCTCTGCCGCAAATTCCTGTGTGCCGGGCTGCTGGAAGAGTCTTTTGGTGGAGTTGTAATAGTATTTGCCGTTTTCGTAAAGAATGGTAACAAGCATCTGTGCGTCACGGATCATATAGATGGCTGTAGCGCCTCTGATGCATGTTGCGAGTAGCTCCGTGGCCATGCTTACACCATCGTGTACGGAATTGAGAGTGATGCCTGCATCGGAGAAAATCTTTATGTACGTTTCTATGAAGGTGCGCTCTGCAACTTCGGTTACGATGTTCTGAGTTTTTTCCTTATTATTGGTTCCGATCAGATACCAGCCTTTTAAGGGCGAATCAAATCTGCCGAATTCATCCGGATTGGTCTGCTTTTCCAGATATTCGGTAACCTTTGTCTGCTTTGAGATAATAGGCATGGTGATTCGGTTGGAGATGAGCTGGGGGCTGTTGATTATCAGATCAGCATTTCCGCTTATCTTGTTAACCGACCACAGCTCTTTGAGCTTGGCGGAAATAGCTTCGCCTCCTCCTTCGATGATGACACCGTTGAGGATGGCGTTTTCCGGCATGGGTGACTCAATGAGACGGTCTATGTATATAGACTTTCCTTTGCTCTTGCCGACAACGATCTGGATATTTTTGTTTGAAAAAAATACAGAAACGGACATTTTCTCTCTCCCGTAAATAAATTATTGACCTGCACCGATTGTTGAATAGGACTGGTAGATCGGAAGGATTACACCGATCATGATGAAACCTACGATCAAGGCCATTATTACTATCATGATAGGTTCGATGTATTTGACCATTCGTGTCAATGCCTGTTCGGATGCAAAGTCGAGATTGTCTGCGACACTTACGAGCATTGAATCCAGCGAACCTGTTTCTTCACCGACTCTTACGACGGATGAAAGTTTTGATACGAAACCGTCTACTTCATCCAGTGCATCCGACAGGAGACCTCCTGCCTGTACGGCTTTGATAACATCAGTGAATTGTTTTTCTATGTATGTGTTACCGATGGTCTGACGTGCTATTGCAAGGCACTGGTCTATGGGAATACCTGCCGAGTACAGTGAACTCATTGTTCTTGCAAATCTTGCGGAGTAGATTACCTTCTGGAGTTTTCCCAGAGGACCTCTTACTTTGAATCTGTCGATCACCAGTCTTACCGAAGGTATTCTTGATACTATTCCACCGAATATCCATATAAGTACCGCAAAGACCAGAAGCAGGTACCAGTAGTGACTTACCAGATCACTTACTCCCAGCAGGAATCTTGTGGGAGCGGGAAGGACGGGCATTTCACTGAAGAGCTCTTCGAACTGCGGCATGATGAATCCGAATATGACTGCGACTACGCCCACGATAAGTCCCGCAAGGATCTTCGGGTAAGTGAGGGCGTTCTTGGCTTCGGATTCCAGTTTGTTTTCTTTTTGATATTGATCTGCCAGCCTGAGTGCGGTGGTATCAAGGTTTCCGGAGCTTTCCGCCGCTCTGAACATGTAAACGAGAAGCGGAGGAAATGCGGGATAAAGTTCTTCCATCGCCGTGGACAATGCGATACCCTGTACTACTCTGTCCCTGAGTCTCATATAGAGTTCCTTCTCATAGGGCGTTATGGATTCGTCCGATCCCTGGATTTCAAGAGCTCTCAGGATTGATATACCGGATTTGATGAGTTCTCCCATCTGTCTGCAGAAATCCGAAAGCTGAGATTTTTTCAGCGGCTTCAGAGCAATCTGCTTTGCTATTTCTTCGTAGTAAAGAAGCGTCTGATCTTTGGCACTGACAAGCTTTCTGATCTCTCTTTCGTCGGATGCTTTTATCCGGCCTTTGACCTGTTTTCCGTTTTTTGTTTGTGCTGTGTATCTGTAGTCAGGCATAGTCTTGTTTATTCTCCTGCTGAGTATTCCAATACTTTAAAGTCGTAATATACGGTCCAGTCACCGTTCATTCCGTAAGTTCCGTCACCGCTTCCGGTTTCCTTGTATTCAACAAGATATTTTCCTTCCCTGTAGGAAAAAGATAACGGAATATCATTTTCATAATCCCATCCGGTCAGGGTTATCTCTCCGTCTATAGGTATCATGGTTTTCATCCTGGAGAGAGCATCGGGTGCAAGTCCGTTCTCGTAGGACGGATCATACATAGACTCATCACCCTTGTAGAATTCCAGCGATACCAGTTTCATCGCAACCCTGATGTCTTTGGCGTGAGCCAGAGCGGTTCTTGCACCTGAACTGATTCCGGATATCAGGACGATCACGCCGATGATCAAAGCAACTGCAATGATGGTCCGCGGGTACTTTCCGAATCTGTCGGGACTTTTCTTTACGTAGAATTCAGTTTTGGAATTGCCTGTTAAATCATCCATGGTTATTCACCTGTTTGATCAAGGTACGTTATATGTTCCTGTATTTCCGTTTACCGAATAATTAAATATTCCTGTCTTGGAAGGATCCGTTGAACCGAAGAGAAGATCTTCCGCATCGGCTCCTGCAGGATAGTTCGCGAGGGTTATATGATATGTCATCGATGTCTTGGTCTGGAATGTTCCGCCATTTTCACCGATTAGAGCACCCCACATATTCGAAGAGGATATATCGATACTTCCTCCGTTAGGTATATAAACATTGGTGCTGTCATTTTCGGTTCTTCCGAATGTGCTGGAGTTGTATCCTATGATTCCTCCGGCAGCGGTACCACCTGAAACTTTAATACTTGAGTCGTTATTGGAGGTGAGGGATAAGAAAGGAGTGTTTGAATAATTACCTTCTATCTTACCTATAAGTCCTCCGGCATATGTTGCAGCCTTTATGGAAACGGTTGATGTTCCTTCGCACTTGATTGCGAGTGTTGTACCCTTTCCCATATTTCCGTCGGATAAGTGTCCGATATTTCCGCCTGCGGCACTGCCTGTTGATTCGATACTGAGTACGGAGTTTTTAACTTCGATGGTTGCACCGGAATAGTAGCAATTAGCCTCGGCACTTCCTATAGCACCTCCGGTATATCCTGAACCTGTTATCGTAAGCTTGCAGCTGTCCAGAAGAATCTTGGGATTCTTATGAAGATTTGCGCCGTTTGTGATTCTGGAACATGCAAGTCCTGCGATTCCTCCGACATAATTATTTCCTTTGATGGTACATTCGGAAACCGGTGCAAGGGTTATTGCCGCTGCATTTTGGAATGTGTTGGAATATCCGATGATGCCACCTACATTATTGGTACCGGTTATGGTGATCTTTTTTCCGTTGAAAGTATATTTGGAGGCTTCAGAGGATGTGCCGTCATATACTTCTCCGAATATTCCGCCGGTGTTTGTGGTTCCGGTTATGGAAGATTCTTCTCCGGTGTATATCAGTTGGGAATTTCCCTCTATATAGGATTTGTTCTCAAAACATCCGATGATACCGCCGGTATGATCCGCACCGGTTATGGATGATGCTTTTGCTTCATATATAAGTACGGCATAACCTTTTATGTGAATATTTGTATTGGCATATCCGATGATGCCGCCTGTATAATCCGTTCCGGTAATGGAAGTTCCTTCTCCGCCGAATGTCAGCTTGGAAGAACTTTCTATGTTACAGCCGCTTATTGCTCCGAAGATGCCGCCGGTGTATTTCTTGCCGGATATGGATCCACCCTCGGATGCAAAAGTGATCACCGAACTGCTCCTGAAGTGTGAGCTTGTAACGGAACCTGCTATACCGCCTGCATACTCGGGAGTTTCATCCGCAGAAGTGCATATGATATGAGCGCTTTCACCTGTGTAGCTTATTTCACCATAGATATTTCCTACGCTTTCAATCTTACCTATGCATCCGCCTATATTTCCTTTTCCGGATATAAGTGAATTAACTCCGGTGTACAGGACATGAGCATTTGCACCGACTTCTCCGCCGCTTTGTCTTCCTACACATCCGCCCACATATTCGTATCCGTTAATGGCAAGGTTTGTAAGATCTGATTTGACGGTTCCGTAGATTTTGGTTCCCGAGCTGTTTCCTATACATCCGCCCATGCGAGATGAAAGCAGTTTGTTCTCGGCTGACAGATATGTTCCTTCTATTGCAAGGATGTTTCCGGTCAGCGATATCTCGCCGGATTCATTTACGGTAGCCGTTCCTTCGAGATTACCGATAACTCCACCGATGTTGTTTCCGCCTCTTACATATCCGCCGTTTGAAGTCATTGTGATGGAAGAGTTGATCTTTACGGCATTAGTGCTGCTTCCGATACATCCGCCGACATTTCCACCGTCAGCCTGAATGATGGGAGCTGTGCTGTTTAAATATACGTATGAACTTACCGAAACTGCCGAATTAAAATCTTTGTTTGTATTGAGAAGACCTATCGCACCGCCCGCGTTAATGTTTCTCGCATATACGTGAGAATAAGGATTCAATGTGACGATCATATCCGAAGAGGTGGAGTGGTTGGTGTTGTCCAGTCTTCCGATCATTCCGCCCGCATTTTCGTAACTATCAACATTAACGATAACGGTATTTCCGGATGCCTGAGAGGGAAGGTTAAATGCGGTTTTTATTTCCGAACTGCCGACAGCAAGGTGTCCGATGAGTCCGCCTGCATTTACGGTTTCGGAATCGTAAACGGTTCCCAAAGCCGTTGTTTTCGAAGCACTGATGTTAAGGGTTACGGTGCCTGCATCTCCCTGCACAAGAGCTAATGAAGAAGATGCTGAATTGGAGCCTGCCTTAAATAATCCGCACACACCGCCTGCGTTTGCCATAGCGTTTACTGTAACAGTGCCGGAAACGATGGAACGAAGATTCATGTATGAGCAGATATATTGAGCATTACCGATTACGCCTCCCGCATTTGACAGATCGGAGACTATTCCGGATCCGGACTGAAGCTTAGCTGTAATGGTAGTTGGTGTTCCCGAGGGATCGCTGCTGAGCGAACCTGTATGTGTGCCTATTGCGCCGCCGGCATTATTTCCGTAAGAGCGGATCGTTCCGCTTTCGAAACAATAAATTGAACTTGCCCTGGGCATATAGCGGATCAAGCCAGCCGCACCTCCCACACCGGAATTGTTGCATTTGGAATCCGTAATGGGATAAGAGTTGGTGTTGCCGAGTATTGTTCCATAGTTGAAAGAAGCGATACGGAAAACAGGAAGGACATTCTGTCCGCCTGAGATCACACCGATGGCACCGCCTATACCGCCTGTGTTTTTATCACCTGAGGTATTTAACTGAGGACCTGCATGAGTGCAGTCACCGTATATTTCGCCCTTATTGATAACGGATATTATTACGTTTCCGTTAACACCGTTTAAATTGTTTATCTTACCGACAGCGCCACCGGTTGTATGAGCATAACCGTAATAGGTTTTGTCTCCGGTACCGTCATTGTATTTATAAGAACCTACATGAGAAGTGCTTTCGTTAACTACCAGAATGCTTATCTGTGATACCTGACTGTCTGTGATGATACCTACGGCTCCGCCCAGGTTCTTGATATAACTCTTTCCGTCTGAGGACGTGATCACACCCTCATTTCTGACACGTATACTGATCGTGCCTCCACCGTACGTATTGATACGTCCGACAGCGCCGCCTATTCCGCATTCACGTTTAAGCTCCTTGGATTTCTCATCCGTCTTGAGCAGGAGATAGGAATGCGAATCGAGAGTTACATCTATTGCATATTCATCAGGGTCTATGGGGGATGCCAATCCCGGATCTTCGGTTACATTGAGGATTCCGTCTGCCGTACACGAATATGACAACGTGGCAACCTTTGAACTCTGACAGAAACTTGAGTTGTTATTTAAACTTCCGACGGCACCGCCCAAAGAGTCGGATGTTGCATACAGTACGGAAGTGATGCCGGTTCCGAAATCTATGAGGGCATTATCTTTATCCTCGGTATTATTGACGCGGATAAACGCATCGACATTACTTCTGGTGAAACCTAAGACGGCACTTACGTTTAACCAGTTTGCGGAAACAAATCGTCCGGTGGCTTCAAGGTGTCCATAGAGATAACCGGGGGCGTTTGCTACGGAAGTGGCTCCGTTGTCACCTACTATTCCTCCGCAGGCAGAGAGTTCATAGAGGTGCCATTTTCCCGAACCGTCCTTGTACAAAGATGTAACGATACAATTACTGAATTTGATCGTATTGCTGTCTTTATCAGTTATGGTGGAAGAACCGATGTTTCCGATATTGGTACCCACGAGTCCGCCCATGGGTGAGCTTCCCTTGAATATAAGCGCCTGAGTGGAATCGATAGTGGTGTTTACAAGGGATGTAACTACATCTCTTATCTCATCCGTGTCATCGGGTGAACCGTCCGGTACATCGTTAAGGAGTAGAGTCATTCCGTTTGCTCGGATGTTGATAATATTGCCGCGGTTAACATTAATGAGACCGTATCCGTCCAGAGATGATGCGTTCTGGTTCCTGTCAAAGAAGGATTCCATTCTCATCTGAAGATTATTGATGGAAGCTGTCTTTCCCGTAAGGGTATCGGTTTCTGCCTGAAGAGTTGTATGAGTATTAAGTTTGGGGATTGAGGGGAATGATACGACATTTAGATCGTCGCCGTATTCTTTGTGAGTTATCGTAGTGGGACCGGGTGCGGGAACAGGAGAATGAGGGACTATACCCACACCGCTCACTGCGGAATATACCACAACATCACTGGAGTAAACGTTTCTTCCCGCAACAGTCTTTATTGTGTACCAGTTCAGGTCTCTTGCGATTGAGTAGCAAACATCCACACCCGTATTGTTTTCCAGCATACGGATGTTATACAGATGTCTGTATGAAGTTATGACAGCGCTGTCGGTTCCACCTATGGTGGGCTTGGTGCCAACACTTCCTGCTCCGAGATCTCCGAAGTAAGAATTTACTACGGCATAACTTTTACCGCTTTCCCTTAATGCCGCATGATCCATATATCTGTATGTTCCTTCGGAACTGTAATACACGGGATCGTCGAGTGCTCTGCTTGCATAAACGGTATCGGTTGTAGCAAGACCTGTTCCTTTGTATGCTGCGTAGGCATCACCGAAGTCATCATTTTCCGCATACATGGTAGCGTAGAAGTTGGTCGGGAATCCGTTTGAAGTGAGCTTGGTGATGTTGGGAGCTGTCAGTCTGTGGAAACTGTAGTTGAGAGTTTTCAGGGTTTCCGCAGCTGTACCGGAAGCGGGATTCATTGCATTATCGATGACGTTACGTGACATCATCGCATCGAGAGTAAGAGAGTAGTATACTCCCTCGGAAATTGTGGAACCGTACACATCATATATCTCGTAGGATATGGTGATGGGGAAATTGAAGTAGTTATCGTTCTGGAAAAGCTTGTTGCCTTCACTGTTATAGTCGAAGGCATAATGAGAAGCGGAAACCCTGTGCACGTATACTTTGGCAACTGCCTGAATGGATGCCTTGTAAACGGTTATGGGTATTCCTCTGATATCACTGACCGTCTCTTTGGTATAGAGTACGGTGTAATCTCTTGTTCCCGTGTGTCCTATAAAAGAAAGATTGGTGGTGTGATCATTGAGCAAAGTATCGAAATTATCTTTGCTGAATTTCAGTGCCTCATAAAAACCTTTCTGATAAAGGCCTTGCTGAGGATAACCTTCGAAGATTGCATTTTCGTTAAGTACAAGATCACAGAACTTTTCATCGGAGTCTGCATTGTACAAAGAGAAAGTATAGTGAACATGGTCGGGTACTCCGGTAACGGGATTGTCATCGGATTTGACGGACCATTTGATATCGAGAGTTTCTCCGTTCCTGAGAGTGAAATCATTTACTTCGACTTCGGATGGAACGAAAACGGAATCTATTGAGGACAGACTTACATCTCCGCAATAGTATCCGATAAGACTGGTGTTTTTACGATAATCACCGTCTCTGTAAGGAACCGTAAGATCTGTATGATTGTTGTATGAACGAAGATCCCATGCAGTTCTCTTGCTGTCATAGAAAACAGAGCAGACGCTTGCGCTGAGGTGAAGATTACCCGATGCATCCAGTGCCTTCTCTACATCGAATTCGATGGTGATGATTCCCGACATGACATCGGTTGCTTTGAAATCCTGATATATCAGTCCCTTAATAAAATTGTTCTGAGCACTGTCCGTACCGGGAGTATATGTGACGGCATAACGCATATGCACGGACTGTCCGGGAAGAGAATTGGGAAGTTTATCCGGGAATAATCTGAATGAACCGGGATTGAATTTTGTATCAAACAGTTCGCGGTTATTATCCTGAGAAGGATCTTCTGTTCCTATACCCGCTCCGTCCTCATCGTTCATTCCCTTGGGACCGATGAGATCTCTGCACCAGTCGTCCAGGCTTCCGTTTTCCGACATGTGATTTAAGGATGCCTGAGCGGACTGATAGATTGTTTCTGCGGTCCTTTGATTATTGTTGTACCTTGTCATGTCGATGTAGGCCATGATGCTGTAGACCGCAGCAGAAGCAAGTATTCCCAGTATTACCAGGACTACTATCATTTCAACCAGTGTAAATCCGGCATTGATATTCTTTTTTGAATCATGTTCTTTGAATATCATTCGGTTGTGTCCTCTGCAAAAACAAGGATTGCACTTCTGGTATACACGGGGCTTTCGGAAGCCTGCTCCGCATAATCACAATCGTATACCTTGACGGTTACTTTAACGCTGAGTGGTCTCTGAAGATATATTTCATCCGATGAAGTCTGCAAGTCCGAGAATTCAAGGCTTACGGTATATCCGTTATAAGCCGTGGATGAAAAAGGAGTTGTGTAATCGTATCTGACTGCAGGATAGATGCAGCCTATGGTTTTGGATTCACCGTTATAGCTACATGGCTTGTTTTCTTTTCCGCACTGATAATATCCGAAGTGCACATAACCCTGGAGTGTTTCGGGAGTAGCCGAAGTGCTGTCTGCGGTAGGATAGAATCTGTAAACAGCTCTAGAGGATATTCCGCCGATTCCGTCACCGGGGTTGGGAAATACGTAGGAGGTTCCTTCCAGAATATTGGCATCCCTTACACTTTCAAAATTGGAATAGGAGATTGGCATGCAGGAATACACAGCCTGACAAAAGCCGGGATTTTTTCTGATTATGAGGACATTGCCTACGGAGTCGAATCTTGCGGTTCTGGGATCTGCCTGTTCGAATGTGCTGAGGAGTAACCCGTCACCGGTTGAAGGGCTGTAGGTACTTAATCCCAGATTAACGATCCTGACTGATGCAAAATCATCTATGTATGCATCCGCACATTCTTCCCTCAGGGAATCAATGACCATGTCGGCAACAACCTGGGCTCTGCTCATGGATTGAAGCTGCAGATACAGTCTTGTGGAAGCAGGAAGCAGTGCTACGATCGCAGTGGCAAAGATCGCGGTAAGTGTCATGGAAACCAGAAGTTCCACAAGGGTGAAACCTGAGTCTTTTAGGGTATTTGATTTTTCAAAAAGTTTTATTTTCATCTGAATACCCAATAGACCGAGTCACCGGATCTGTATTGATATGCGGTGAGGTCGTGACTTGTATCGGTTCCCGGTATTGTGATCGTAACGGGAGCTTCAGGTGTGCGCATGGTGGTGCTGGGTGAGTTTGTCTTCTTCTCTTTGCTGAGTTCTTCACGGAAATTTTCATACTCCTCGTCGGCCGTACGCCTGATGTCGATGGAGTTGTTAATGGTAGCACTTGCGAAATTTGTGGCACCTGTGAACATGGCAACCACGATCATAAGCACGATGAATGCAACCATAACTTCCACAAGTGTCTCACCGCGGTTATCATTTATGAACTTGTCATAGGTTTTAACTGTCATGTCCTGACCTACCTTTTGCTGTAACCGGATGCGGCACTTCCTGTGTATTCAGTGGTTTTGATATATGTTTCCCCCGCCGCGGTAGCTGTGACTGTTAATACATAGTATGTACCGGCGGTTCCTGTTTTTCTGGAGATGACTGCGTGAATGGAAGAATCGGGAATAGAACCGAAACCTGAAGTGAGAGGTACAATGTCTCCTTCGGTTGCGGGATCCGCTATAAAAGAATCCAGATCAATCTGTGATTTGTGAAGGTTATCGGATGTTTCGTTTAAGATCAGTTCCTCGATACGTGTGGAGAGACTGGTTGCCAGTTCGTAAGCCTGATTATATTTTTTGACGGAATCCGCATCGGAAAGTAGCATCGAACCGATGGCAACTAAAGTAAGCGCCAGCGAGATTACGATGACACTGTAGATTGAAACTAAGACCAGACTCGCCCCTCTGTTAGATTTTAAGAAACTTGTTTTCCCCATAACCGAAAAATAAATTATCTGACAATTTGTCTTTTCTTAGTATTTATCGGCATTTTCACGCATCTATTTTAGCACAACGAACGTTATAAAGAGCATTTTTACCCGAAATTTCTTTAATTATGTAGAAATTTCCATATCTGTCACAAAAACAGCATAGAAAAACAAATGGGGACGGTTCCAAAAAGAACCGTCCCCGATGGCTTATATAACGGAGGGATTAATAAATCAGCTGAATAAAATGTTGTTCAAAACAGTCTCTAAGTACTCCTGTCTTCCGGATCCGGGAGATGCGGGCTTCTTAAGCTCTGCGGCATGTGCGGCAGCTTCTTCGAGAGTGATGCTTCTGTCGCGAATCTTCTTGCCGATGCCGTCCGAGTAGCTTGAATAGCGGTCTTTGACGAATTCATCGATGCGGCCGTCTTCGATGATTGCGGCGGCTTTGATCAGACCGAGAGCGAAGGCATCCATTCCGGAGATGAACGCATAGAACATGTCCTCGGGAGTGTTGGAAGGGCGGCGATTCTTAGAATCGAAGTTGAGTCCGCCCCTTAATCCGCCTGCTTTCAGAATCTCATACATAGCCATGGTGGTGTCGTATACATTGGTGGGGAACTGGTCAGTATCCCATCCGAGAAGGGTATCACCCATGTTCGCATCAACGGATCCCATCATGTCTTCAACCGCACAAACTCTGAGTTCATGCTGGAATGTATGGCCCGCAAGAGTTGCGTGGTTTGCCTCGATGTTCATTCTGAAGTCTTTATCAAGACCGTTCTTTCTGAGGAATCCGATAGCAGTTGCCGCATCAAAATCATACTGATGCTTCATGGGTTCCTTCGGCTTGGGCTCGATATAGAAATCACCGGTAAATCCGATCTTGCGTCCGTAATCTTTTGCAAGGGTAAAGAGAGTAGCAATGTTTTCCTGCTCGAGCTTCATGTCTGTATTGAGGAGGGTTTCGTAACCTTCACGTCCGCCCCAGAATACATATCCCTTTGCACCGAGCTTCACTGCATTCTCAAGTCCTTTTTTAACTTGTGCTGCTGCGAAGCACCATACATCTGCGGAGTTTGAACTTGCGGCACCGTTCATGAATCTGGGATTGCTGAACATGTTGCAGGTCGCCCAGAGACACTTGATGTCGGTTCCCTTTGTTTTCTCTACGATGTAATCAGTGATCTCATCGAGTCTTCTGTTGGTCTCGTTAATATCCTCGGGATCTTCGGGACAGATATCCGCATCATGGAAGCAGTAGTACTTGATACCGAGTTTTTTCATGAATTCGATACCTGCATCAACCTTGGCTTTGGCATGTTCCATTGTTCCGGGAACTGCGCCGAAGCTTTTATCGGCGGTACCGGTACCGAACATATCAACACCGTTTGCACAGAGATTGTGCCACCAGGCCATGGCGAAATTCAGATGCTCCTCCATGGTCTTGCCCATGATGACTTTCTTTGCATCATAGTACTTAAAAGCAAGAGGGTTCTTGCTGTCTTTTCCTTCGAATTTGATCTCGGGAATATTGGGGAAAAACTCACTCATAAATACACCTCTTTCTATAGGTTAGTAACAACTAACTAAATCATATCATTTCCGTGGGTAAATACAATTATTTTTTTATAAAGATCGCGGAAAATTTCAGTATTTATGAGGGGTGAATCTTTATTGAAAAAAAGTTAAAAAGAAAAGTATTGACATAAACCTATCTGCATGGTATGTTTATACACGTAGCAGTTAGAAATGACTAACTAAGCCTCCAAAATAATATCACACATCTGAATTGTTGTACAGAAAGGTTTTATTTTTTATGAGCAAGATAGCGATTGTTTTCTGGAGCGGAACAGGTAATACCGCTCAGATGGCTCAGGCAATAAGTGACGGAGCATCAGTTGCAGGTGCAGAGACTAAATTGATCAATGCATCTGAGTTTGGTCCTAATGATATGGACGAATATGATGCCATTGCTCTGGGATGCCCCGCAATGGGAGCAGAGGTGCTCGAAGAAACAGAGTTCCAACCTATGTTTGATTCCATAGAATCCAGTCTCTCCGGCAGAAAGATTGCCCTCTTCGGTTCTTACGGATGGGGAGACGGAGAGTGGATGAGACAGTGGGAAGAGCAGGTTAAGGCAGACGGAGCGCTTCTTGTAGGTGATCCCGTCATCGCCCACGAAGCTCCCGATGAAAACGTACTTTATGAGTGCCGTGCTCTCGGAAGATCCCTTATTTAATCACACAGACCTCCAATTGGCTTAAGCAGCCTGTACATTTCAATCCCCTACACAAAGAAACCGCCCCCTTCGGGCGGTTTCTTATTTTATGCGTATAAATTGCCGGCTGGAAAATTTACTTGCTTACGTGGAATGCATTCATCTGAGGATATACAGCTGATGCACCGAGCTGCTCTTCAATGCGGAGAAGCTGGTTGTACTTGGCAACTCTTTCACTTCTGCTGGGGGCACCGGTCTTAATCTGGCAGGTGTTAAGTGCAACTGCAAGGTCTGCGATGGTGGTATCTGCGGTCTCTCCGGAACGGTGAGAGGAGATAGCGGTATATCCTGCATTGTGAGCCATCTTGATTGCTTCGAGGGTCTCAGATACTGAACCGATCTGGTTAAGTTTGATGAGGATGGAGTTTCCGGCACCGAGCTTGATTCCCTTTGCAAGCCTCTCGGTATTGGTAACGAAGAGATCATCGCCTACAAGCTGAACTTTGTGACCGATCTTAGCGGTCATTCTCTGCCAGCCTTCCCAGTCTTCTTCATCGAGACCATCCTCGATTGAGATGATGGGATATTTATCTACGAGGCTTTCCCAGTGAGCGATAAGCTCATCGGAGGTGAATTCTTTACCGGACTTGGGCTGCTTGTAGAAGCCCTTTCCTTTTTCGCTCTTCCACTCGGAAGAAGCTGCATCCATTGCGATCATGAAATCCTTGCCGGGCTCAAAGCCTGCTTTCTTGATCGCTTCGAGGATCTTCTCGATTGCTTCCTCATCACTCTTTAACTGATTGGGTGCAAATCCGCCTTCATCACCTACTGCGGTAACATCGCCCATATCTTTGATAAGAGACTTAAGAGCATGGAAGACTTCCGCACACCAGCGAAGAGCTTCTTTAAATGAGGGAGCGCCTACAGGCATGATCATAAATTCCTGGGTATCTACCGCACTGTCTGCGTGAGCGCCGCCGTTTAAGATATTCATCATAGGAACGGGAAGTCTGTTTCCGTTTACTCCGCCTAAGAATCTGTAAAGAGGAATATCGAGACACTTTGCAGCTGCACGTGCGGTTGCGATGGATACTGCAAGGATCGCATTCGCTCCGAGATTTGATTTATCCTTGGTGCCGTCTGCCTTGATCATTGCTGCATCAACTGCATATGTATCGGATGCATCCATTCCGAGTATTGCATCTTTGATCTTGGTGTTTATATTTTCAACTGCCTTGGTGACACCTTTTCCCAGATATCTGGATTTATCACCGTCTCTGAGTTCAAGTGCTTCGAACTCACCGGTTGATGCACCGCTGGGTGCGCATCCTGTAGCAACTGTTCCGTCTGCAAGAGTGATCTCTGCTTCAACAGTGGGATTTCCTCTGGAATCAAGTATTTCTCTGCCGTAGACTTCTACGATTTCCAAATAATCTTTCATGACATTCCTCCTGATTACATTGAATTCCTCTCCATTTATACCGTCATAGGTACGGATAAAAGGAGAGGAACCAAACATGATTTATTCGCTGGTTAGGCATGGCTAACCATTAGGATATTATCATAGAAGAATGAGGCGTGTCAATATGATAAAATTCTGCTGAAACAGTGATTTGTTGCAGGGGTGAACGCATATGGAACCGGAAATAATCAGCGTAGAGCGGATGAGAAAAAGTGATGCATATACTATAGAACATTTTGTTCCGAGCAAAGAACTGATGTACCGTGCGGCAAAAGGCGTATATGATTCCTATCATGAATGGAAGGATAAGAAGATTGCCATTGTGGTGGGAGGTGGAAACAACGGAGGTGACGGATATGCTTTGGCCGGAATACTTAAAGAGAACGGATCTGATCCTGTGGTGATCAAAGTATCCGATAAGATGAGCGAGGATGGAAAGTATTATTGCGACTTGGCTTTAGAGCGCGGGATAGAAATGTTTTCTTTTTCGGAAAATACCGAGCTCGAGAAATATGACATTATTGTCGATTGCATTCTTGGAACAGGATTTGTGGGAGAAGTAAGAGGAACAGCAGCTGAGGCTATTGATGCGATCAATAACAGCGGAGCATATGTAATCAGTGTTGATATTAATTCCGGAATGAACGGAGATACGGGAGAAGCTTCAGTGGCTGTGCGCTCCGATCTTACAGTTTCTATCGGCTATATCAAAACCGGATTGGTTACCGAATCTGCCAGTCGTTACATAGGGAAATTAGTCAATGTAGATATTGGTATAGTGCTTGTATAATCAGGGATATTTGGGAGATATTAAGGGAATTTTAAAAAACAATGCTTGACCTTTTTATGTAAACGGTAGTATTATCGCTCCTGTTGTTTGCTTATTGAGCAGACAGCAGGAGTAATTTTTTTGAGGAGAAAAAATATTATGAAAAAGAGAACTATTGCAACATTACTTTCACTTGTTATGGCATTCAGCCTTACTGCTTGTGCAGGCGGATCCGACAACAACACCGATTCCGGAGATGTAGTTGTAGAGGAAGAGACCGAAGAAGCAGAGGATACTGATGCAGAGGATGCTGATGTAGAGGATGCTGATTCTGAAGCAGAAGATGCGGATGCTGAGGAAGAGGATACCGAAGCTGCTGATGCAGCAGACGTTTTCGGTGTAGTTGACGGAGACGTTTACACCAACGAGTATTTCGGAATCAAGATCGAAGCTATTGACGGCTATTCTTTCGCTGATGACGAAACTCTTGTAGAACTCGGACTTATGACCGGCGAACTTCTTGGTGAGGGCGATACTCTTGCTGCAGAAGCTATGAAGAACTCTCTTGAGTCAGGCGAGACCGTTATTGATTGCTATCTTGTCGATGCTGATTTCATGAATTCTATCAACCTTACCTTATCAAGCACTGACAGCAGACTTACTCAGGATGATGTTGCCGATATGATCGATGCATCCCTTTCCATGCTTGTTTCTACTTATGAGTCAATGGGTGCTTCCGATGTGGTATGTGAGCGTGAAACCACTTCTTTCCTTGGTGAAGAGGTTCCCTGCATCCGCACCACCGGTGTTTTCGAAGTTCAGGGAACTACTATTGATCTCGATGTTGTTCAGGTTGTTCTTGTAAAGGACGGATATACCGCTACCATTACCGCAACCACTTACATGGACGATGAGACCGCAACTCTTCTTGATACTGTTTCAGTTATCGACTGATTAAACTGATATCGAATGGCTGCCGCACTGTAATTGGTGCGGCAGCTTTTTTTATGTTAATATGTATGTTGCGAAGGGGAGAAAGTATTAGGGTGTACAGATGTCGGATTATAAGGAAAGCAAAGATAACCCTTTGCACAAGGAATATAGCATGCTCAGCAATACATGCTATATCATTCGTAAAATGGCTGAGTATCAGCCGTCTGTTTTGTTTCTGATGGTTCTTGGCTTTGTGGCCAAGTCCGTCTTTCCCTATTTCATGGGAATTTTCGGCAAGTATGTAATAGATATCATACAGACAGATAACGGAGCTTCCGGTGAGAGTGAGCTCATAAAGATTATTCTGATCGCAGCAGGCGTTGCGGCGGTTCTCAGATTTTGCTCGGCACTGTCGGATTCCAAAACCTGGTATCGGTACATTAACGTTCGTATGAATCTTATAACCGAACGTATCGCGAAGGTGCTGAGTCTTGATTATGAGACTCTTGAAAAGCCCGATGTACTGGATGTGGCAGAGCGTGCAAGCCAGGCAACAAATGATAACAGTAACGGCGTGGAAGGCATGATGAGGCTTATTCCTCAGCTTGGTGAAAATGCACTTACCGTTATCGTTACTTTTACTGCGGTTATGATCCTGGATCCCAGACTTATCATAGCCATGATCATTCTTACGGTAGTTCAGTATATTTATTTCAGACGCATAATAAAGATCGATAAAAAAGAGGTTTGGGACAGACTTTCAGGATCGTGGCGCAGCCGCAATTATATGGAAAGAATCACTCAGGACTTCGATTACGCGAAAGATATAAGACTCTTTAATCTTAAGGATTACCTGACGGAAAAGTTTGAAAAGATCAATGCGATTTTTATAGACAGGAACGATCATCATCACAGACTGTGGCTTCGTTATAACTTTGTATCCGCAGCTTCGGGAACGGTGATAAAAATACTTGTTTATGCCGTTTTATTTACAGCCGTGCTTAAAAAAGATATGTCAGCCGGCGATTTCACCATGTTCCTTACTTTTTCCCTAGCATTTGCAAATGCTCTGTTCGGCCTTCTCCAGAGATTTGGAGATTACAAAAAAGCAAGTCTAGAGACTGACGATTTCCGATCTTTCATAGACCTTAAGACTGAAGATGATGACAAAGAATACATTCCCGTTCCGAATACAGACTCCTATGAGATCGAGTTTGTTGACGTCAGCTATAAATATCTTAAATCCGACAAAGAAGCATTATCCCATCTGAATCTTAAGATCCGTCCCGGTGAGAAGCTGGCTGTGGTGGGACTTAACGGTGCGGGTAAAACCACAATGATAAAGCTTCTTCTGAGACTTTACGATCCGTCGGATGGATATATTACTCTGAACGGAACGGATATCAGAAAGTTCAAACGTGCGGATTATTATAAGCTTTTCGCACCTGTTTTTCAGAATGTTGAGATATTTGCTTTCTTAATGTCCGAGAATATTGCAATGCTGAGAGCGGGTGATCTGGACACAGCAAAGGTTCGCAGATGTGCCTGCGAGGCAGGACTTGAAGAAAGACTTGCTTCTTTATCCAAAGGAATTGAAACACCGCTCACCAAGATTGTTGAAGATGACGGTGTGGATCTGTCCGGAGGAGAAAAACAAAAACTGGCATTGGCTAAGGCACTTTACAAGGGGGCGAAGATCGTGGTTCTCGATGAGCCCACGTCTGCTCTTGATGCCATTGCAGAACAGTCTTTGTATGAAAGCTTTGACGATATGATCGGTGATAAATCCGCAGTCTATATTTCTCACAGACTTGCTTCTACCGGATTCTGCGATCGTATCGCCATGTTTGAAAACGGTCATCTGGTTGAGTACGGAAGTCATGACGAGTTGATGAGATCAGGCGGAAAGTATGCCGAGATGTTCAATACTCAGGCTCAGTATTACCGCGAAAACCCTACAGACTCAGAAAGCGGGGTGACCGCAAATGCATAAGATCATAGCTGTTATAAAAGTATTGTTCAAAACTACCGCTAAGAAGTATCCGTTTTTCTTTGTACTGAAAATATTCAGAATGCTGGTTACTACCGCTATGCCTTTCATTGCACTCTTCATTTCACCTCTTATCGTGGATGAAGTGGTAGGAGACAGAAATGTAAACAGACTTATTACACTTGCGGCACTACTTATCGGACTGGAGATGGTTTTCCAGCTGCTTAATGATCTGACCACAAACTATATCAACAGATACAGCACACGTATCGAGAGATATTTTGATATTCTGATGAGCAGGCATGTTATGGAACTTGACTTCCAGCTTACGGAAGACAAAGAAGCTCTTGAACAGATAGAAAAAGCCAGAACCGGAATGGACTGGTACTCGGGTGGCGTTAACGGAATTTCGGATCAGTTTTTCTTTTTCCTGAGTAATCTTATAAAGGCTGCCGGATTTATTACGGTGATCGCTGTATATGCACCAATCCTTCTTGCGGTGATGGTTATTTATACTGCGGTAAATTCGCTGTTTGTTCTGAAACGAAACAAGATAAGTATTGAAGCTTTCGCCAAGCTTTCCAAGGTCAACAGACTGTTCGGATATTTCGGCTGGAATATAGTCGACCACCGTTATGCCAAGGATATAAGACTTTATGATGCTCAGGGTATGATGGTGAACAGCTGGAAGGAGAATACCGCTAAAAGTAATTCTCATTGGAAATGGCAGGGAGACAAGAGCTTCCCGCTGATACTTGCAAGTGAGTATCTGGATCTTGGAAGAAGCATATTCGCTTACTTTTATGTGGCACTTTTGGCTATCCGTAAGGTTATCGGAGTCGGAACCTTTACCCAGCTTGTTTCTGCGGAAGCCGGACTGGATAATGCGATAGGTGGAATGATCCAGAACGTGACAGAACTTATAAAGCGCTGTAATTACGCATATGAGTATGTTGTTTTCATGGATTATCCCGAGGCACTTACCAAAGGAAACCGCCCCATTGAAAAGAAACCGCACGAGATAGAATTCAGACATGTATCATTTGCCTATCCGAAGACGGACCGAAAAGTGCTTGATGATGTGAGCATAAAGATAGTGTCCGGAGAACATCTCTCCATCGTGGGTCTAAACGGTGCGGGAAAAACAACTTTTATAAAACTTCTCTGCAGACTCTACGACCCTACTGAAGGTGAGATACTCGTAGACGGCATTGATATAAGAGAATATGATTATGTCTCGTATATGGAACAGTTTGCACCTGTATTCCAGGACTTCAAACTTTTTGCATTCTCGGTAAAAGAAAACATTGCGTTTTCGGATGACACTGCCGATATCATGGCTCTTACGGACAGAGTTGGTCTGCATGATTTTGTGGCAGGACTTGATAAGGGAACCGATACAAACCTGTTCAAGTTCTTTGATGAGGAGGGAGTTGAGCCTTCCGGCGGAGAACAACAAAAAATCGCGATTGCCAGAGCCTTGTGTAAGGATGCCCCGGTTGTTATCCTGGACGAGCCTACCGCAGCTCTTGATCCGATCGCGGAATATGAGATATATAAGCAGTTCAATTCGCTTGTCGGTGGAAAATCGGCGTTCTACATATCACACAGACTTTCCAGCTGTCAGTTCTGTGATAAGATTGCGGTGTTCTCGGACGGCCATATTGCCGAATACGGAACACATGCGGAACTTGAGAAGATCCCCGGCGGAATCTATGCCGAGATGTTCGAAGCACAGGCGAAGTATTATAAGAATTGATATATTCAAAGACTTAATCAGTCTTTGATAACAAGCTCTACCGGACAGTGATCGGATCCGAGTATGTCCGTATGAATATCCGCACTGACCAGTCTGTCCTCCAGCTTTTTTGAAGCTACGAAATAGTCTATACGCCATCCCGCATTCTTTTCTCTTGCGTGGAACATGTATGACCACCAGGAGTAGATATCTTTTCTGTCGGGATAGAAATATCTGAATGTATCGATATATCCGTTGTCCAGCACCTTACCGAATGCGGCTCTTTCCTCATCGGAGAAACCCGCATTGTGGTGGTTGGATGACGGATTTTTAAGGTCTATCTCGTTGTGAGCCACATTTAAATCGCCGCAGTAGATGACAGGCTTTTTCTTTTCCAGCTTAAGAATGTATGCAAGGAATGCCTCTTCCCATTTCATACGGTAATCCAGACGGGCAAGTTCCCTCTGGGAATTGGGTACGTATACGGTTATGAAATAGAAATCTTCGAATTCGACGGTGATCACACGGCCTTCATGATCGTGCTCCTCTATGCCTATACCGTAGGTTACGCTTACGGGTTCTTTTTTCGTGAAGACAGCGGTTCCGGAATAGCCCTTTTTCTCCGCGTAGTTCCAATACTGATGATACCCTGGGAGCTCAAGGGAGAACTGTCCCTCCGAGAGTTTGGTCTCCTGAAGGCAGAAAATATCCGCATCCAGCTTCTTAAATGACTCCTCAAAGCCCTTTCCTGCGCAGGCTCTGAGTCCGTTTACGTTCCAAGAGATGAATTTCATGTCCCTTTTCCTTTCGGTGATGATTTCGACTATTATACCATTTATGACGAGAATTTTCCTGTAACGAGGTTTTTGTTAGTTATGACTAACTCGATGCACTTTCATCTGTACAAAATTCATGAAAAAATGTATAATTTCTACTCAGATGCGTGATTTTATAAGTAGTTCTGGAAGATCTAAGATCTATGATGAATCATTCACATTCTATTAAGGAGGCTACTACATGATTTATTCAACAGAAGTAAAAGCGATGTGTCCTGTACACCAGGGCGTACATCACGGCGCTGCACCCATTCCTGAAGAAGCTAAATGGGTAAAGGCTAAAGAAGTTAAGGACATCTCCGGATATACCCATGGTATCGGATGGTGTGCACCTCAGCAGGGATGCTGCAAACTGTCTCTTAACGTTAAAGACGGAATCATTCAGGAAGCTCTTGTTGAGACCATCGGCTGCTCAGGTATGACTCACTCTGCAGCTATGGCTTCTGAGATCCTTCCCGGACTTACCGTTCTCGAGGCTCTTAATACAGACCTTGTTTGCGACGCTATCAACACCGCTATGAGAGAGCTCTTCCTCCAGATCGTTTACGGACGTACCCAGTCCGCATTCTCTGAGGACGGACTTCAGATCGGCGCAGGTCTTGAGGATCTTGGAAAAGGAACCCGTTCAATGGTAGGTACCACCTACGGAACTCTTGAGAAGGGACCCAGATACCTTGAGCTCACCGACGGATATATCACCCACCTTGCTCTTGACGAGAATGACGAGATCATCGGTTACAAGTACATCAACTTCGGTAAGATGATGGATTTCATCAAAGCCGGCGACGATGCAGTCAAGGCAGTAGAGAAGGCTTCAGGTCAGTATGGCCGTGTTGCTGATGCTGTTAGACTTATTGACCCTCGTAAAGAGTGATAAAGGGAGGATTATAAAATGGCAAAATTTGAATCATATGAAAGAAGAGAGCCCCAGATCCTTG
>JAEEGL015538725.1_pt1 | contig 24443 bp, 29 predicted proteins | sample 9134231 | NCBI WGS metagenome assembly JAEEGL01 (sample SAMN16246548, study PRJNA631951) | gut metagenome | biome: gut microbiome; feature: rumen; material: fiber-attached | host: Bos | place: Iran: Karaj | collected 2018-10
ATCTCCGTTGGTGGAGAGGGAACCTTAAAAGGTGCGCAGAATTTAATGAAAGCTGGAATTAATTCTGTGTTTATCCCCGCAACGATAGACAATGATGTTGCGTGCAGTGAATACTCTGTGGGGTACGATACAGCGATGAATACTGCAATGGAAATGGTTGATAAGCTTAGAGACACAGCACAATCTCATGAAAAATGTAGTGTAGTAGAAGTAATGGGAAGAAATTGCGGTGACATAGCCGTAAGAACGGGAATTGCGGTTGGCGCTACAGCAATAATTGTTCCTGAGCGAGAGTACAACTTAAATAAAGATATAATAGAAAGAATTAAATATACCAAAAAAATGGGGAAAAGGCATTTTATAGTTATAGTAGCAGAAGGATGCGAAAAAACAAGAGAAATTGCTAAAAAAATAAACGATGAGACAGGAATTCAGGCCAGATATACAATACTTGGTCACGTACAAAGGGGAGGCTCACCAACGCTAAGAGATCGGGTAATAGCTAGCAGTATGGGTTGTTATGCAGTTAATAATATAGTTTTAAAAAATCTAACTAATCGCGCAATTGCGCTTTCGTGTAACAAAGTTGTAGATTATGATATTGACGACGCATTAAAATTCAAAAAATGTTTTGATGAAAAACTTTATGCGAATGCTCTTGAAATTTCAATTTAGAATATTATAATTTAAAATGTGGAGTATTTTAAAGATTTAGGAGGTTTTTTAATGAAAAAAGAAGAATTTAGGAAATTAGTTATACATTCAGAAAAGCAAAATAAAAAACGCGAAGGAAATCGTGGTTATATTTTTTGAGGATGGCATAAGAAAGGGGTTGTTTAAAATGAAAACGATAGCAAATATAATATGGATAATATTTGGCGGGTTGGAGCTTGCGGTTTTTTGGGCCGTAGTGGGGCTTATACTATGCGTAACTATTATAGGCATACCATTTGGTGTGCAGTGTTTTAAATTTGCGCATTTAATGCTTTTTCCGTTTGGCAAAAAAATTGTTTATGGAAATAGTACGATTTCAATTTTTCTGAATATTCTATGGATTGTAATTTTTGGCGCCAATCTTGCCTTATGGTCGGTTATCATTGGCCTTTTATGGTGCGCTACAATAATTGGCATACCGGTTGGACTTCAAATTTTTAAATTTGCTAAGCTTGCACTTATGCCGTTTGGAGCTGAAATTATCTAATGAAATACGATACTATGAAATTAAACGACTACAGGGATGAAGTGAAAGAATTTCTTATAAAAATTAATGCTTTAAGCAAGAATAGAGAACAAAAATTAAATTGGTTGGAAAAAGAATTTAATTTGCTAAAGTTAGCTATAAAGAATTCTGATAACAATCATATATCACATCAAATTTATGATATGATGTATATTTTGTTTGAAATAGCTGCTGATAATGAATGTAATTTAGACAGAGAATGGGTAAAAGGTCGGCAGAAAAAATACAATAAATATATTATTAAATAAAAAATTATATTGAAAAGGATTTTGACGGTGAAAAAAAGAGGATTTTTATTTAGTTTATTAATGATTTTAAATATAGTATTATTTATGGGTAGTGTGTGGAGTCTTGGCGGTGGTTCAAATATTGTTTACGCCACTAAACGCCCCTTATGCGAACACAGAGTATCGTGTAAGGGGATTTCTATTTTGGAGTCTTTGGCATTACAAATAACGTAGAGTTTATCTTGAAAGAGATAGACTTTATTTATAAATGCATCAATTAAAGATTGACGAAAATTAATATCAGATATATCACCATCCAAGAATTTTTCTAAGAAAAATTTGACTTGGTCTATTTCAAGCTTTGATTTTAAAATTTTTTCTCTTGCAATTTGGATTTCTAGGTTTTGTTTTTCAAGCCTTCTTTTTTCAATTTGAGCAGAAATAATGTCAACCGCTTTTCCTGATTCAAGAGCCTTAATTAAATTATTGGTAGCGGTTTCGTTTTCTTTGATTTTCTTTTTTAATATTTTTAGAGTATTTGTATTACTTTCTTTTTCAGGAAGCTTGCAAATATTCTTTGCGATGGTATTAATTTTGTCAGCAGTTAGAATTTTCATAACTGACTCAATTACTAGATCTTCTATATAATGTTTTTTAACAGGTTTTAAAATATATTTTTTCTTTTTATTATTACTACACTGGTAATATTGATGTATAGTTTTATTTCTGGAAGTGCCACTAATACCTGTTATGTTGACATTACAGTGGCCACATAGTATTTTGGTAGAAAGTAAATACATTTCTTCTTTAGCTTTTGCTCTTGCAGGAGCTTTTTTATTTTTTTTGGAGTTTGATACCTGCCTGTTTAAAAGTTTCGTCGTCAATTATTTTTCACATAGTATTTTACTATACGATCTGCAAGCACTTATAATATGATTTTTTTGTTTATAAACCGGCGTCCCCAAAATCAGCCAGTCTTCTGACTGGTATTCAGATAAACCAGCATCGCTAAGATATACAAATTTTGTAACAACATTATCAAATGTATCTAAGGCGGGCTTGTGCAGCCTGGCAGCCATGCCATTACCTGTAAGATGAATTATAATATTTTTGGGTTTTTCATAATCAATAGTGTTGACGCTTTTGACATTTGCTGACGTTGCTAACACAAAACAAACACAATGAACCGAAGTAACTGATCTCAATCCATTGGTTTAGATTAATAATATTTCACTGTTGAAACGCTATAAAATGGCCCGCTCGGAGGGATTCGAACCCCCGTCCTTCAGAATCGGAATCTGCTGCGATATCCAGCTTCGCCACGAGCGGATGAAAAGTGAAATCGCAAGAAAAATTTTAATTTTCTCACGATTATTATACATTGGAATTGTGTTATTATCAATATTTTTCTTTTAAAACCCAAAATATTCAAGCAGGCCTTTATAAATTGATTGTGCAAATAAATATTGATCATTTCTTAGTTTTTCCACATCGTTTGCGTTTGTTATGTATGCAAGCTCAATGAGTGCAGCGGGCATTTTTGTTTTCCTGAGCACATAAAGTGATGGCCTTACTCTTATTCCATTATTTTTTGTACCAACATTTTTTACAATAGAGTTTAAAATTCTTTCCCCCATATAATAAGATTGCGAGTAATCTTGATAAACATAAACTTCTGTTCCACTAATTGCGGGGTTTGTATTAGCGTTTACATGAATGCTTAAAAAATAATTTGCCGGCCAATTGTTTGCGGCGTCAACTCTTGCTGATAAGCTTGTGGAATTGCTTGTTCCAAGTACTTCATTTGGAAAATTTCTGGAGGTTCTAACTTCAAATCTTGAATCTTTCCGTAAAATATTTGCAAGGTATATACCAACTTTATATGTAATGTCTTGTTCATATAGGCCAAAACCTTCTGCACCGGCATTGACTCCGTATGGATTATGGCCTTGATCTATAAATATTTTTATTGCCATAATTTATCACACTCCTTACTTTTAGACATAATATGAATAATTTTTAAAAGTGTGATTTTGTATTTAAAAATTGATATATATGTGCTTTATCATTATAATTTAAATCGGTACATATATTTTAAATATTATTTGATATCGAGGTTTTTATTTATGAATAACTTTATTCCTTTAAAAGAAAATTCTGTTTGGATAATGTATAGTGCAGAAAATGGTGATCCATATTTTAAAAAATTTGTTTCTGCTAAAACCGTTGTTCCGGCGGTGTCTATTTTAAGTAAGGGCGAAAAATATTTAATACTTCATAGTTTGGACTATGAAAATGCGAAAGAATTTGATGGAGAAGTGATTGTTTATTCCGGAGAAAGTTCGCTTGTGAGTAGTATTTGTAATGTTTTAAAAAAATTAAATTATCCTTCTAATATTTTTCTTAATTATTCTGATAAGCGAGATTCTCAAACCGATGTTATAGGTTACGGTACGTATAGATTTTTGCACGATAATATTTTAAATTATTATAATTATAGTGGTATTTCTGAACCCAAATTTAGTTCGGCTGATGAAATAATATATTTTCTTATGGATAGTAAAACCGATGAGGATATAAAATATATGAAAATTGCCGCAAGACGTGCGTTTGATATATTAAATGTTGCATTCAATAACATAAAAGTTGGAATGACAGAAAAGCAAATTTTAAATTTGGTCCATAATATATTTATGAAAAAGCCGATGTATTTTAAAAATCATGGGATAATTAAAGAAGAATTTTCATGGGAAAAAGAATTATGCCCTGTTGTTTTGGTCGGAAAAAATTTAAAGAAAGGTGGTCATTCTTGCGCAAGCGATACAGCACTTAAGCGAGGAGACACAATATATTTTGATTTTGGTGTAACGATTTATTTAAAAAATGGCAAAAAATATTCAAGCGATATACAAAGAATGGGCTATGCTTTGAATTTTAACGAGAAAAAAGCGCCTGAAAAAGTTCAAAAAGTGTTTGATACGCTGGTAAATGCAATAGAAATAGGAATTAAAAATATGACTCCTGACAAAAAAGGAAGTGATATTGATAAATTAGTTCGAGAAATAATAACAAAGGCGGGATATCCTGATTATAATCACGCAACGGGACACCCCGTTGGTGAAACTGCGCATAGCCCTGGAACTAGTTTGTCGCCCGCAGGACATAAGCGCTCAGGAATGTTTCTTCGTGAAAACGGGGTTTATACAATTGAGCCCAGAATACAAATAGAAAATGGCGGATCTATTGAAGAAATGATAAGGGTTACAAAAAGTGGCGGGGAGCCGCTTTGCCCAACACAAAAAACTCTTTATTTAATTAAATAAAAAATAAAATTTTCTTTTTTAAGTGGATTTTATACTTTAATTTATTATTGAACTATTTTTTCTTATTTGGTAGAATAAATTAGGTGTTTTTTATTTTTATAAAGGGAGATATTTTAAAAAATGGGAATACTTGAAAAAATAAAAATTTATTCTGAAAAAAATAAAGATAAAATAGCAATTTACTCCGAAAATAGTAAAAATAAATCGATTACCTATAAAGAACTTTGGAATTATTCAGATAGACTTGCTTTTTATATTCAAAATAAATTTAAAGATAATAAATTTCCAGTAGTTGTTTATGGCCATAAAGATTCATTTATGATAGTTTGTTTTTTGGCGTGTGTAAAATCCGGTAGAGCATATTGCCCTGTGGATGTTTCTGTGCCTGATGAACGCGTAAAGGATATAATTTCAGAAACAAAATCTCCGGTTATATTTGCGCTGGAAAAATTAAATTTTGAATTGGAAAATGTTTTGTCACTTGACGAAATAAAAGATATAATTAATTCTACAAGTGACAAAATAGATGAATCTTGTTATGTAAAAGATGATGATGTTTTTTACATTATATTTACGTCCGGTAGTACAGGTAAGCCAAAAGGTGTACAAATAACGCTGGATTGCTTAAATAATTTTCTTAAGTGGTCTTCGCTGTTGGGTGGAGAAAATTTAGAAAATAAAGATTATGTGTATATTAATCAGGCGCCGTTTTCTTTTGACTTATCCGTCATGGATTTATATACAGCTCTTTATACTGGTGGCACTTTGTGGTGTCTTGAAAAGGCTGTTCAGCTGGATTATAGTTTTTTGATTGAATCTTTAAAAAAATCCAAAGCAAACGTTTGGGTTTCTACACCTTCTTTTGCCAACTTGTGTCTTGCGTTAGATGATTTTAATGGAAAGAATATGCCAAATATAAAATTATTTTTATTCTGCGGTGAAACTCTTCCGAATAGTACGGTTGAGTTGCTTTTAAAAAGATTTCCGGGTGCAAAAGTAATTAACACATATGGTCCGACTGAGTCAACAGTTGCAATGACGGAAATAAATGTAACTTCTGAAGTTTTAAATAAATATAGTCCATTGCCTGTAGGTAAGCCTAAAAATGGAACTTATGTATTTATTATGGACGAAAACGGTAATGAGGTTCCGGAAGGAGAAAAAGGTGAAATAGTTATTGTGGGTGACACTGTTAGTGTAGGATATTTTAACCGGCCAGATATAACAAATAAATCCTTTGGAACTAAAACTATAAATGGGACAAGCTACAGGCTTTACAGAACAGGAGATGAAGGATATTTTAAAGATGGGCAGTTATTTTATTGTGGAAGAATAGATCTTCAAATAAAACTGCATGGTTACAGAATTGAGCTTGAGGATATTGAAAACAATTTAATGAAAATAAAAGGTATAAAAAACGCTGTAGTGCTTCCTGTGAAAAAGGATGGCATAATTGATAGCTTGACAGCGTTTGTAGTTTCGGAGTTTAAAATTGAAAGTGGTTTTAAAGCAATGATTGCTCTAAAAAAAGAATTAGCTGAATTTTTGCCTTCTTATATGGTGCCTAAAAAAATTATTTTTAAAGATAAAATCCCGATGACAAATAACGGAAAAGTCAATCGTAAAAAACTTATGGAGGAACTATAATGGTTTTTTCTCAATATACTAATTTGTTTTCGTTAATGATTTACTCAGTATTATTAATTCCTGGAATTATTGCTGGAATTATAGGCAAAAAAATAAAATATTTTGGCATGGTGGTATCAATTTTTGCACTTTGCATGGTATTTGGTTATCGTAGTTTGCAGATGTATCAATTTTTAATTTTTATAGCGTGTGAAAGTGTTTTGATAATGTTTTATTACTTTTATAATAAGCGTGCTAAAAGTGACTTTGTGTACTTTTGGGTTTTAATTCTTTCTTTTGTGCCAATTATACTTATAAAATCGATTGTTTATGTGCCAAAATTTAATTTTCTTGGCTTTGTAGGAATTTCATACGTAAGTTTTAGAATTTGGCAGCTGATAATTGAAATTCATGATAATCATATTGAAAAATTGCCGTTTTTGGATATGCTTTACTTTATAACATTTTTTCCAACTATTAGTTCAGGTCCAATTGACAGGTATCAAAGATTTGCTAAAGATTTAAACCGTTTTATTCCAAAAAATGAATATATAAACGATTATTTGTGGGTTGGAATAAAAAAAATACTTCTTGGTGTGGTTTATAAGCTGGGCATAGCAGCATTTATTACTCTTTATATAATTGATAAATTGCCGCGAGAAAAAACCGTTTTAAGTGTTGTTATTTATATGTATGCGTACACATTTTATTTGTTTTTTGATTTTGCAGGGTATTCTAATTTTGCAATTGGGACGAGTTATATATTGGGAATAAAATCTCCTGAAAATTTTAATAAGCCGTTTTTAGCGCATAATATGAAAGAGTTTTGGGATAGATGGCATATATCGCTTTCTAAATGGTTTGGAGATTATTTATTTAGTAGATTTGTTTTAAACACACTAAGAAATGGTACATTTAAAAGCAAAAAAATGGCTGTGCGGTGTGGGTATTTACTCACAATGACAGTAATGGGCCTTTGGCATGGATTTACTTTATTTTATGTGGCATATGGTGTTTACCAGGGAATAATGCTTGTAATTACTGATTTTTATTTGAAATCTAAAGTTTATAGAAGGTTTAAAACAAGTAGTTGGTATGATATAGTAAGCAGAGTGATTTGCTTTCAAATAGTAGCAATCGGTATGCTAATATTTTCAGGATATTTATTTAATATTTAAGGAGAATTTATATGGAAAATTTAAAAAATATAGCGCTTGATATAATGGAAGAAGTATGTGAAACTGATGAAATAAGAGAAGATTTAGACCTAGATTTAATGGATGCGGGACTTATTGATTCACTTTCTACAATAAATATAATTTTGCTTATTGAAGATAAACTTGGTTTAAAGCTTCAACCAACGGATTTTGCCAAAGAAGATATATCAACTGTTAATAATTTTATTTCTTTTTTGGAAGGGAAGGTAAAATAAAAATTGATGATTAAAAAGATATTAAAGTATATTTCGTATGTTTTAATTCCGCTTACTGTAGTAGTTTTATTTGCATATTATTATAATAATTATTTAGAAAAATCTATCGTTTCGGATTATAATAGTGCTCTTGGGTGCAATTATGGCGTCGATGAGATGAATAAAGGAGTTACCCTTCTTAAAAATAATGCAAATAAAGGCGATTTAATGTTACTTGGATCGTCTGAACTTGCAAATGCGGATTATATTGCAGAAAATCCGGCCAATATGTTTCCTAACACAGACCTTGATTCACAGGTGTGCTTAGTTGGACGTGCTGGTACGCAAAGTTTGCTTGATGCCATTAAAGTAGGCGCGATGGGGGATGACTTTAAGGACAAAAAAGTTGTTTTTTTAATTTCGCTTCAGTGGTTTTTAGATAAAGAAATTGATGTAAATTCATTTAGAGCAAATTTTTCAGAAATTCAGTTTTATAAATTTATGAATAATAGTAAAATAGATAACACTGTTAAAAGGTATGTTGCAAAACGTACGTATGCACTTTTAAGAGGGCAATCTTCACTTGCTGCGCCATGTTTTTATGCTTATTTATATTCAAAGAATAATTTGTTTTTTGATGCAGCGTTTAACATTTTTAAACCGTATTATTATTTAAAAGAGAAATTTTTGGATGTTAAGGATAACCATGAGTCATATAAAATTGTTAAGAAATATAAAAATTATTCTGATAAGAAATTACAAAAAATAGATTGGGAAAAAGAATTTGAAATTGCAGAAGAAACGGGTAAACGTGAATGCACAAATAATAATTTTTATGTTTACGACAGTTACTATACAGAATATTTGCAGTATAATTTAGATGTCCTTAGAGGTTATTATAGTGGTGTAAAGTTGTGTGAGTCCGATGAATTAAAAGATTACGAAATGGCTCTTAAGTTATTTAATCAAATTGGCGTTAAGCCATATATAGTAATTGTTTCTACGAATGGTTATTATTACGATTATGTGGGACTTACTCGCGAAAAGCGTTTAAAGTTATATGATGAGCTTGTAAATTATGCTCAAAAATATAATATTGATTATTTAGATCTAAGGGATTATGAATATACTCCTTATTTTTATAAAGATGTCATGCATTTAGGGTGGAAAGGATGGCTTTATTTGAATGAAAAGTTTACAAAATATTTTTCTTAAAATAGCAAGTAGTTATATTTTTAAAATTATAATTTTAACTCTTGTAGGTTTAATGGTTTTTTGGGCGCTTTTAGAGAGCCAGAGTGATAAAATTTCTTTTGTTTATAATAATTTTTAACAAAAAAAATTATTATTGTAAGGGTATTATTATACTTGTGTATTTATTAATACTAGAGTATAATTTAATTGAAGAATTAAAAATAAAGGATGATGTTATGGTAGGAGAATTAATTGCATGTTTGGTTGGTTTGGGATTACCCACTATATCTGCGGCAGCACTACCTCTTTTAATTTATGCAATTCCTAGTTGGAAACAGCAATATCATGAATGGTCGGTAGCTTCTTCACAAAAGTTAAAATTAGAAGATGATGCCAGTAATGGATTATACGGTAGATTAAAGGAATCGTTGTTAAGTGTAAAAGGGCAAGATTTACAAAAGGAAGTTATTATTGATTCGATATGTGGTTGGAGTGAGTCCAAAAAAAACAATCTTGATTGTAAATTAGGTGGCCTTGTTATACATTTAGCAGGGGTTTCTGGAACTGGTAAATCAATGGTCGCTAATATTTTAGCAAATGAATTGTCCAAAGATTCTGCTATTAGAATAAGTTATTCAAGTATAAACACATTTGATAATAGGAGTTGTGCAGATCAGCTTTTTGGAAGTTATATAAGAATAGCTGCAGGGAACGTTAAGGTTAAATGTAATACTGAATATTCAGCTCAGCTTATGCATAATCCTAATGTAATAGTTCAAATAGATGAATTTGATAAGTTTATGATGAGGGATGACTCACTGCAAGCGCTACTCTGGGATATATCAGATACAGGTCGTTTAAAAATTGATAAAGATACATATATAGATTGTAGCGATACTATATTTATACTAACTTCAAATGCGTCTAGAGAAAGTTTAAAAATGAAAATGGATAAATTAATAAATGACGATAGCGATACTTTGGAATTAGTTAATTTTAAACAAGCTTTTTTAAATCGTATTGTTAGTGTGTATTTTGAGGATTTTTCGCAGGAGACTTATAAAGAAATATTAGTTGATAGGTTGGAATCAATTAAAAATTATTATTTAGAAAAATATAATATGGTATTTAATTTTAATGATGATGTTTTAAATAAAATTTCAAATGAATTAGTTGGAATGAAAACAGGTGGTGCACGTAATATAGGAATATTTACAAGAAAACTATATTCGGCCATAAATTATTTTAAAAGAAGAAATGGGATTTCTGAGTCCTATAATGAAAACAAGTATGATTTGGATGTTTCTTATAATGATAAAAAATTTGAAATATGTAGTAAGAATGAAGTAAGCAGTAAATAATATTTTGAAAAATCCTTTTGTAGTTAAACTCTACAAAATATAAAATTTAATAGTATAAATAAAAAAATGCACTCTAAAGATTTTTAATCTTTAGAGTGCTATAAAAATTTAATTATTGGTTATCTACTTTATTCATATGTTCAATTAATTTAAGAACTTTGCAGCTGTAAGCCCATTCGTTGTCGTACCACGCTACAAGCTTTACAAAGTGATCGTTTAGCATAATTCCAGCTTTTTCATCAAATACACAAGTGTTTGAGTCCCCACAAAAATCGCTTGAAACTGTGAGCTCGTCTGTATAGCCGATTATATCCTTCATTTCGTTTTCGCAGGCGCGTCTTATCTCTTGGCAAATATCTTCGTAAGAGACGGATTTTTCTAATCTGCAAGTTAAGTCTACAACAGATACATTTATTACTGGAACTCTAAATGACATCCCTGTGAGTTTGCCTTTGAGTTCTGGAATTACAAGCCCACAAGCTTTAGCTGCCCCTGTTGAAGAGGGGATTATATTAGCTCCGGCGGACCTTCCTCCACGCCAATCTTTGGCGGATAAGCCATCAACTGTATTTTGTGTGCTTGTAGTTGCGTGAACTGTAGTCATTAATCCTTCAATGATTCCGAATTTGTCGTTTATTACTTTTGCAAGTGGTGCTAAGCAGTTTGTTGTGCAAGATGCGTTGGATACTATTTTCATTGAAGGTTCATATTTATCTAAATTTACTCCACAAACGAATGTTGGAGTGATACTATCTTTTGCCGGTGCGGAAATTATTACTTTTTTTGCTCCGCTTTTTAAATGCAAAGAAGCTTTTTCTGATGTGCAAAAAACGCCAGTTGATTCTACTATATATTCAGCGTTTACGGTACTCCAAGGAATATTAGATGGATCTTTTTCAGCAAATACGTTAATTACTTTATCGTCAATGTATAAAATTCCATTTTCGCCTTTAATTTTGTGATTGCATTTGCCGTGTGCTGTGTCGTATTTCAGCATATAGGCCATATAATCGGAAGTTATAAATGGGTCGTTAATACCTACTACTTTATATTTTTCAGGATGTTCTAGCGAAGCTCTAAGTACCATCCTTCCGATTCTTCCAAATCCGTTAATTCCTATGTTTATAGGCATAATATAGCAGCTCCTTTTAAATATTATTTTATAAATTTTATTAAAGTGTTACTGATTTTATAACAGGATCATTGCTTTTGTCATATTGAATATGTGCATCTATTAATGTGAATAAAATATATACGGCCAGAAGTAGCTGCAGTATAGATGTAGCTGATGATACACTGTTTAACAGAGTATGATTACGAATTATTTCTAATGCTTTGTAAAGCCCATTTATTGAAGTGAGTATTATTGCTGGTATGCCAAAAACAAACATTATTTTTATTATGTTTATATTTGATGATGTTGAAAATACTTGTGTATTATAAATTAAAAACAGCGAAACAAACGCAGCTGCAACAACTTCGTATGGATTTACGTCGTTTGTGTATATGGACATAAATATAAGTAAATATAGTCCATGCCAAAGAACAGGGCAATAAAGGAAAAAAGGCGCTTTATTTATAATATTTTCTCCTGTAAAAAATGTTATTGCAAATAAAATGAAAGTTATACAAGAAAGGGCTGATAAAAACGACATTAAAAGTGGTTGCCAAGCAAAATCGTATTTTGATGTATCGTTCCAGTATGATGGTATACATCTAAAAAATTGAATTAAAACTAAAATGCTTATAGACCCTAAAAAGTAATTCTTTTTTACGTCTATATTTTTTTTATTGAGTTTGATAAATGAAATGAAAATAATAATAAATGCTAAAATGAGTGCCACGGTAATATCGAATGTTATTGAATTTATGATGCCGATATTTTTAATCATTCCATAAATTTTTGCAGGTACAACTGTTAACATAATTAAACTAAACATTAGCCATAGATTTTTGAAATTCATCTTTTTGCCTCCGATTTTTTAATAATTTTATTTTCCCAAATATATGATACACCAAAAAGACATATTTTTGAAGTCCTGTCCATATATTTTTTTATAAAGTTTTTTCTTTCAGTTGATAGTTTATACAAATTTGGCGTTAAAGTCAATATTGTAAATTTTATTTCAAGAAATTAAAACTTTAAATATGTAAAAACACAAAGGGGTTTAAAATGAGTGATTTTTTAAAAAAATTAAGGAAGAAAATTGTTTTTTGGGGAATTGTTTTTTTGTCTATGATTTTAATTCCGATTTTATCGGTTTGCAAAAGTGATGAAAAATCCGCGTTAGCATTTGGTTTGAATACACAATTAGAAAAGTCGAGTAATACATTTGAAAAAAAGGAAAAAGATGGAGAATATTTTAAAATTTTGGATGAATCTTCGGGTGAGATTTTAAAAGTGCCCGATAAAGAGTTTTTAATTGGAGTAGTAGCGTCAGAAATGCCGGCAGCATTTGAAGAAGAAGCGCTGAAGGCGCAAGCTGTGGCCTCTTATACATATTTTTATAGGGCTCGAAATAAAAACATTGGTAAAAAAGATTATGATTTTACGGTAAATACAAAAAAACAAGAAAACTACATAAAAAAAGAACAAATGGAAAATAAGTGGGGCAGTAATTTTGAAAAATACTATGGTAAAATAGCAAGCGTGGTAGAAAGTGTATTTGGAGAAGTAATAGAAGATGATGGTGAGCCTATTTTGGCAGTATATCATGCAATGTCGTCAGGAAAAACGGAAAAATCCGCAGACGTTTTTGGGGGAGACTTAAAATATCTGCAAAGTGTTGAAAGCCCAGGGGATAAATTAGTACCAGGGTATGAGTCTTTGGTGGAAGTAAGCTTGGAAAATTTTAAAGCCAATTTAAGCAAAATAAATAAAGATTGCAATTTTGAAAGTAATCCGGATTCGTGGGTAAAAAATATAACCAGAACTGATGCTGGAATGGTAAAAATTATAAATATTTGTGGTGTTGATTTTAAAGGTTCAGAGATTAGAAAAGCGTTTTGTTTAAGATCCTCTAACTTTGATATTAATTATGATGGCAACAGTGATAAATTTATTTTTAATGTAAGGGGCTATGGCCATGGTGTTGGTATGAGTCAACAAGGCGCGCAGTATATGGCCAAAAATGGCAACACATATAAGCAAATTCTAACTTGGTACTATCCTGGCACAGAAATTGTAAAAGTAAAATAAAATTTATTGCTTTAAAGCGAACACCATGGTATAATTTTTTTGGGTGAAAATAATGTGGTTTTTAAAAAGTAACATAACATTTGAATATTTAATAGTGGGAATATTTGTAATTTTATCCATAATTTTTGTGGTGTTTCCAATTAAGCAGTATATTTACGCATTAACTGCCGACAAACTTGGTGATGACATGCCAAGAATTATGGGTAAGTTAACGCTTAATCCACTTGTTCATTTTGATTTTTTTGGTTCTGTATTTTTGATGCTTTTTGGAATGGGTTGGCCTAAAGGAATATTTATTAATTACTCTAATTTAAAAAACAGACGTAAGGATTTATTTTTAATTGGTATTACGTCGCCTTTGGTACATATAGCTTTTGCAGTTGCTTGTGCCGCGATTTTTAGAGTTTTAAAATTTGTTTTGCCCTTTTCGGCTCAGGGTACTGCTTTGTTGTTTGTATCTTTGTTTATATATTTTAACGTTATGTTTACAGTGTTTGAGTTTCTTCCCGTTGAACCTTTTAAGGGCTTTCAGATTTTTCAAGTTATGATGCCTGAAAAAGTATTTGATTGGTACACTAAAAATTACAGAATGGTTTCTCTCGTATGTTGTATTCTTTTGGTTTTTGGATTTTTTAATGGCATCTTGCAGCTTTTCCAGGGAATTATATATTATTCAGTAATTATGCCGTTTATGGTGTAAATTTTAAGTATAAATTGGCTTGATATGTAAAAACTATTTTTTAGTTGTAATTTTAAGTTTTGAAGGTGCAGATAATGAACTGGTTTTGGATATTTACAAGCGTTTTTATATTAATGCTTTTAATTATATTGTTTGTGCCGATTAATGTTTTTGTTGAGTATAGCGAGAAGTTATTTATAAAAGTAAAATTTGGGTTTTTAAGTTTTAAAATTAATTCCCAAAATCATAAAGATAGAAAAAAATACAGAGGAGGAAATAAATCTCGTAATAAATTTAAAATTTTTTTTAAAAACAAAAACAAAAATACATTTCAGCCGATAAGTAAATTAAAATGTTTTTTTGTTGCTGCTGGAAAAACAGTTAAATATCTTTTACAAAAAACATTAGTAGAAAAGTTTTATTTAAGTGTAAAAGTTGGATCACTCGATGCAGCTGATGCAGCAATTAAATATGGACAAGTTTCTTCAGCTGTGTATCCGCTTTGTTCTGTGGTTAATTCATTTGCAAATCCCAAGTTTTATAAAGTCATGGTATTACCTGATTTTATAAGCGAAAAGATAAGCTTTATTTTTAAAACAAATGTAAAAGCAAATTTAATGAGTATAATTTTGGTGGTTGTAAAATTTATGATAAATTATAAAATAGAAAGTAAAAAGTAAAGGTGGTAAAAATTATGAGTAACAAAATTGAAGGAATGATGAATTGTTCGGTGGACAAAATGAAGGAGATAATAAACGCAGATACCATAATCGGTAAGTCTATTACAACTCCTGACGGCACTATGGTAATACCTGTTTCAAAGGTGACTTATGGTTTTGCTTCGGGTGGATCTGATTTTGCATCTTCTAGCTGTAAGGACAAAGAAATGTTTGGCGGCGGAAACGGTGTGGGAGTTAGCATAATTCCTGTGGCGTTTTTGGTTATCTCGGGGTCTGATGTAAAATTAATGCAAATAGAATCCTTTACCGGGGCACTAGATAGAATTATATCAATGACGCCGGATATGGTAGATAAAATCAGCGCTATGATAAAAAAAAGAAAAGAAGAAAAGAAAAACAGCAAAAAAGAAAAAGACTAAAAAATAATTTAACGTCCTCGCTCGGGGACGTTTTATTTTTGCAAAAAAGCCTTGACATTTTAATATAATTAGAGTAAAATTTTATTATAATAATAATTCAGAAAGGGTTAAATTTAAATGGGTAAAAGAGTGAAAAATTTTATATGGTTAGCAATAGTTTTTTTAGTATTTTTTTTATTTAATTCCGTCCCTGCTTATTGTCTACTCGAAGGAATCTACAAGGAAAATACGCATGACAAATTTAGCGAGGATCCAGGTTTAAAGACTGTTAAGTGTGATAATGATGTAACCAGAATTGAAGATAATGCTTTTAAAAAATGCAAAGCCTTAAATGAGATTCAACTGTCAAATCAGATCACCTATATTGGGGATTATGCTTTTACAAAATGCAAAGCCTTAAAATCGATTGAACTGCCATGTACAGTTAAGTACATCGGGAAGAGTGCTTTTAGTGGGTGTACCTCCTTAACATCAATTAATATTCCAAATGGCGTTACAGAAATTGGATTGGGTGCTTTTAGTGGATGCACCTCCTTACAATCAATTAATATTCCAAATAGTGTTACCAAGATAGGTGATTATGCTTTTCATAATTGTATAAACTTAAAAAAAGTTTATATTTCCGAGAATGTTTTACATAATATTTCCGGGAATGTTAAGAATATTTTTCTTGATTGCAGGCCAATATATTTTATTGTTGAAAAAAGTTTTAATAACAATAATAATTCTTTGGATTTTAATAAGTTTTCACCTCATTTTATACAGCGTGCTAACGAAGAAACTGAATACCCGATGTTATGTTCGGACTCTAAGAGCGATAATAAAATTAGGGATAATAGTAAGGACATTTTTGAAATTGATGGGCGTAGATATCTAACAACAGATAATACCGGTACCGATGGAGGTTGTTTGTGGAGAATACTTAAAAAATACGTGGATGAATGTACTTTAAAAACGGCTTCAAGTAAAATTGGCTGTACATTTGATGAGTTTGTAGAAATGCAGTTATTAGAAAGATTATTAAATAAAATTAATGAATCAGAAAATTATAAATTGGCATTTCATATTGATGTTTTTGATTATTCTGGTGTTTATTATAAATTTATTAGTGGTTTTACACCACCTGAACCACATGCTGATAAAACAACAATTGTGTATATAGCTTTGATTTTTGATAGTATGTCTGGTTTGGGTCACTATGTGGAAAAATTGCGTTGATAACGTTACTATTAAATTTTTATATTGCTGTTAGCCGCCGATTTTGGGCGGATTTTTTATTGGTTTTTTTAGCACAAATTTATATCTATTAAAATAAAATATTATTATCAAACTTTAAGTTGGTGATAATTTGAAAAATATAAGGACAAGAAAAACGTTGTTTGTTTTGCTTGTGGTGATGGCGTTTTTTATGTCAGGGTGCAATTTTAAAAGTCAAAACTCAAGTATATATAAGGTGCGATTAAATGAGGTTACGCGCTCGATTTTTTACGCGCCGCAGTATGTTGCGATGGGACTTGGATATTTTAAAGATGAAAATTTAGATATAATTCTTTCAACAGCGGAGGGCTCAGATAAAACAATGGCGGCCGTTCTTTCTTCGCAAGCTGATATTGGACTTTTGGGGTCATCTGCTGTAATAAGTGTTTGTGAACAAGGAAAAGAAAATTGCCCTAAAATTTTTGCAGGGCTTACATGCCGCGATGGTAGTTTTTTAATGGGCCGAAATCCTGAGTTTTCATGGGAAAATTTAAAAGGAAAAAGTATTATAGCCGGTAGAAAAGGCGGTATGCCTGAAATGGTGCTGGAGTATATTTTGAAAAAGCATGGACTGGATATTTTAAATGACGTAAATTTGATTAATAATATACAGTTTAATTTAATGGGGATAGCGTTTAGCCGAGAAATCGGAGACTATGCGGCTTTATTTGAACCGGTTGTATCTTTGCTTGCAAGTGAAAAAGGAAATTGTTATAACTTAATTCCTCTTGGAACAGAGTGCGAAAAAATGACGTACACGTGTTACTGTGCAAATAACCAATATTTAAAAGAAAATCCAGAAATTATAAAAGGATTTACTCGCGCGATATATAAGGCGCAAAAATGGATAAGAAATAATTCTCCAAAGGAAATTGCCCGGATTATATTGCCGTATTTTTTAGATTTGAATGAAGATATGGCGGAAAAGTGCGTGAGAAGTTATATTTTAGCAGATGTTTGGTCAGATACCCCTTTGGTAAATTACAGTGAATTCGATACAGCGCAAGAAATAATGATTTTAGCTGGTGAGCTTAGAGAAAAAGTAGATATAAATAAAGTGGTGGATTTCAAAGCCGCTCAGGAAGTTATTAATAATTAGATGAGTAATTAAAAAAAGGAGGCAAATAATTGAATATGGAAAAAGATAAAAAAGTAATATTAGAAGTAAAAAATCTTTCGTTTAATTATCATACTTTAAAAAGCGAAACCCCTGCAATTAAAAGCTTGGATTTAAATATTTATGATAAAGAATTTTTGAGTATAGTTGGTCCGAGCGGGTCAGGCAAAAGCACTTTCCTTTCGCTAGTTGCCGGATTAATGCCTGTTTCGGGTGGAGAGATTAATTTTAAAAATTTTTCATTTTCAGAGGTTGGTTACATGTTTCAAAGGGATTGTCTTTTCCCTTGGAAAAGCATAAAAGAAAATGCGCTTTTGGGGCTTGAAATCAAAAAGACTTTAAATAAAGAATCTGAAAAAACTGCACTTGAACTTTTAAAAAAATATAATTTAAAAAAATTTGAAAATTATTATCCAAACCAGCTTTCTGGAGGAATGCGGCAAAAAGTTGCGCTTATTAGAACTCTGGCGATAAATCCTAATATTTTGCTACTTGATGAGCCGTTTTCTGCGCTTGATTATCAAACAAGGATAGATATTGCAGAGCAGATACGAGATATTATTAAAAATGAAAAAAAGACGGCGGTATTAGTTACTCACGATATTTCGGAAGCAATATGTATTTCAGATAGAGTGGTAGTGTTTTCCGCCAGGCCAAGCAAAGTTAAAAAGATTTTCAATATAGATTTTAATAGTAATGCTAATACATTTCGCGAAAAGCGAAAGGATGCTAAATTTAATGAATATTTTGATAAAATTTGGAGTGAACTTAAAAATGAAGGGTCAGGGGAAATTAAATGAAAATAAATTTTCTATGGAACACAGTGAATATTTAAAAAGGCAAAAAAGATATTTTTTAAAAGTTAAATTTTTTCAAATCGGAGTAGTTGTTTTACTTTTTGTTTTATGGGAATTTTTTGCTCGTTTTAAATTAATAGATGCGTTTATAACAAGCTCGCCAATTAGAATATGGAATATGCTTATTAGCCTAAATTATTCAGGTGAGCTTTGGATGAATATTTATTATACTATTACCGAAACGATACTTGGGTTTTTGCTTGGCACTTTAATTGGAATTGTATTGGCGGTTTTGATATGGTTTTCTGATTTTACTTATAAAGTGACAGAACCTTATTTGGTAATATTAAACGCGTTGCCAAAGGTTGCATTGGGCCCGGTTATAATTGTATGGCTTGGTTCGGGAATGAGTGCGATTATTGTAATGACACTTTTGGTTTCGGTAATAATTTCTGTAATTAATATACTTGTGGGATTTAAATCGGTGGATGAAGAAAAAATTTTACTTATGAAATCATTTGGTGCAAACAAAGTGCAAATTCTTTTTAAACTTGTTATTCCTGCAAATATTTCAGTAATACTTTCTACTTTAAAAATAAATGTGGGTATGTCTTTGATTGGCGTAATTACTGGTGAGTTTTTGGTTTCTTCGCAAGGGATAGGATATTTAATAGTTTATGGTGGCCAGGTTTTTAAACTTGACTTGGTTATGGCCGGGATACTAATTTTGCTTGTGGTAGCGTCGTTTATGTATTTGTGTGTAAGCGGCGTTGAAAAATTATATTTAAAGCGCAAAAGATAGTTTGGCATAATCACTTTTAAACCTTGAGTTTCATAGTATACAGTGTGCGAAAGATGTTAATTGTTATTTGGAATTAGCACAATAAATTAAATTTAAAGGATGAATATTTATGAACGATTTTATGCAAAGTATGCTACAAAACCAATATGGCATAACACCGTTGCCGAGTGATCCCGTAGTTGCAATGGCTTATGTGCCTTTTCAAATGCCTGAAAATGTATATACAGCAGAGCAAGGAATAAGTATTGGAACGATGTTTCCGGAATTAAATAAACCGTTTGAAGGGAAAAGCATAGGAGGCGAAATTAATGGATGAACGCGAGATGTTATTAAACAGAATAGCGGCTCTGGATTTTGCAATTGTGGAGCTTAATTTATATATGGATACACATCCAGATGATAAAGAAGTGAATATGAAATTAAATGATTACAAAGAAAAAAGCATGCAACTTAAAAATGAATATCAAGAAAAATTTTCTCCGTTGTCTTCAAAAAGTATAGAAGATAACCGTTGGGGCTGGATTGCAGATCCATGGCCGTGGAATAATGATAATGGGGGTAATAAGTAATGTGGGTTTACGAAAAAAAGCTGCAATATCCGGTTAATATAAAAAATACAAATCCAAAACTTGCAAAAATGATTATAACGCAGTATGGAGGTCCTAAATGCAGCTAGATATAAAAAATTATTTTAAATTATTTATTTCATCCGGGTAAGAGCTGTAATAATTTGAAAGTATTTGTGATATATTTTCGCAGATTTTTTGTTTATATGTATTTAAGTATTGTGGATTGCTTTTGATTATTTTTTTGTTTTCTAAAATAATAAATGATTCTGATTTTAAATTTGATTTTTTCATATTTATCACCTAAGTATTAATACTAATAGAACAAGCTATACTATGAATTAAAGATTATTTTATTGTGTAAAATTGATACTTTTTTTAATTAATATACAGGTATTTATAATTTTAAAACTTGTGTTTTTATTATATAATAAATATAAGAAATAAATATTAAAAAAGAGGTCTACGTATGAAAATTAAAAAGTTGTTTTTTTTATGGTTGTTTTTAGCCATAATGCTTTTTTGTGTGAAAATTGATGCTAGTATGCTTAAAATTCAAAGTAATTATCTTAATTTTGATCCGGACAATTGCAAGTTTTATACAGAGGTTTTTATGCCTTATTCTGAAGAAAATGAGATCAAATTAAAATTATTAAATAATAGTTTTACTGAAATGAAAAATTGTATTCCAGATATCTTAATTGTTATTGATAATAATAGTTTTACTAAAAAAGAAGAACTTTTTTTGACTAATTACGAAAGAAAGCTAATGGAATCAGAGACGGTATTATACGAGTATGATTTTAAAGGTGTACGGTATGAATTTTTTGTTAAATTAGATAAATTAAAAACTCTGTCGAATAAAAGTGGCTTGAGCGAACAAAGTGTGTTAGATTTTATAGTGTTTAATTATATGAAGGTTTTTAAAATGATTTTTAGATTACCAAATTTAATTACCAATAAATATAATTTTGCTATAGAACGTTTAATTGTTTATAGTGGTATTAATACTAAAGATTTTTAATTTTTGTTTAGTTGATAAAAATGTTTAAATGTTATAAAATTAGAATGAAAGAATAAGAAAGGAGAAAAATTTGATGTCAGTTGATTATAATAGTACTTTGAATTTACCTAAAACTGATTTCCCAATGCGTGCATCGCTGCCGGAAAGAGAACCGGAAACATTAAAAGCATGGGAAGAAAATGAATTATATAATAAAATAATAGAAAAAAATAAAGGGAAAAATAGATATGTCCTTCATGCAGGGCCACCATATGCAAATGGTGATATTCACCTTGGGCATGCACTGACAAGTGTGTTAAAAGATATTATAGTAAAATATAAAAATATAAGTGGCTGCGAAGCACCATATGTTCCAGGGTGGGATACACATGGCCTTCCAACAGAAATAAAAGCCCGCTCAAAAGTAGGAGCAGAAAAATCTAAAAATATGTCTAGTTTAGAGTTGCGTGAAATATGCAAGGATTTTGCAATGAATTACGTTGGCAGACAAAAAGAGCAGTTTAAACGTTTGGGAATACTTGCGGATTGGGAAAATCCTTACATTACCCTTAAACCAGAGTATGAAGCTGAGCAAATAAGAATATTTGCGCATATGGCTTCTAAGAAAGGGGCTATTTATAGGGGGCTTAGGCCTGTTCATTGGTGTCCATCGTGTGAAACAGCACTTGCGGAAGCAGAGCTTGAGTACAAAACCGATAAATGCCGTTCTATTTTTGTTAAATTTAGGCTTTCAAGTGATAATGGCGTACTTTCTAAAATGGGCGCAGATGTAAAAAACACATATTTTATTATTTGGACTACAACTGCATGGACTTTGCCTGCAAACCTTGCAATATGTGTGGGTAAAGACTTTGAATATAGTATAATAAAAAGCGAAAACGAGTTTTATATTGTGGCAGATGCGTTAAAAGAAAGCGTTATGGCTGCAGGGAACATTGAAAATTATGAAGTTGTTGGAAAAATTCCAGGAAGTAAATTGGAATTTATGGAAGCAGAACATCCATTTATGAATAGAAAATCTTTAGTTATTGTGGGTGATCATGTAACGATAGACAGCGGTAGTGGCTGTGTTCATACTGCTCCTGGCCATGGTATGGAAGATTTTGATGTTTGCAAAAATTATGAGAACATTCCTGTTTTGGTACCGGTTGATAGTACGGGTACTTTAACTGAAGAAGCAGGAAGATTTAAAGGCCTTAAATTTGATAAAGCTTCAAGCGAAATTTGTAAATTTCTTGCGGAAAATAATTTTTTGTTTGCAAGTAAAGTTATAGACCATCAATATCCGCATTGCTGGAGATGTAAATCAGAAATAATTTTTAGAGCAACAAAGCAATGGTTTTGCTCTGTGGAACAATTTAAAAAAGAAGCAATTGATGAAATAAAAAAAGTAAAATGGAACCCTTCTTGGGGTGAAGAACGTATGATCTCAATGATAAGCGAACGCAAGGACTGGTGTATTTCAAGACAGCGTATATGGGGAGTACCGATTCCAATTTTCTTCTGCGACGATTGCAAAAAAGAAATAATAGATGAAAAAATTATGCTAAATGTTGCAGATGTTTTTGAAAAAGAAGGTTCTAAATCTTGGTTTGAAAATGGCCCTGAATATTTCTTGCCGAAAGGTTTTAAATGCCCATATTGTGGTCATGACCATTTTACCAAAGAAAAAGATATTATGGATGTTTGGTTTGATTCTGGTGTATCTCATGCGGCGGTTTGCCAAAAAAGATCTGATCTTGCATTTCCGGCTGATCTTTATTTAGAGGGTGCAGATCAATATAGAGGCTGGTTTCAATCTTCACTTATTACATCTATTGCCACAACAGATAAAGCGCCATATAAGAGCATTGTAACCAATGGCTGGGTGGTTGATGAAGAAGGCAAAAAGCAATCAAAGTCGTTAAATAATGGTGTGGATCCTAGCAAGGTGATTCAAAAATATGGCGCTGATGTTTTAAGATTATTGGTTGCATCTGTTGATTATCATTCAGATGTAAAAATATCGCATGAAATTTTAAAACAGCTTAGCGAAGCGTATAGAAAAATCCGCAATACTGCTAGGTTTATTATAGGAAATCTTTATGATTTTAATCCAGATAAAGATATGGTGGATTTAAAAGAAATTAGCAATATTGATAAATGGGCAGTCGCAAAACTTAACGAGACCATTAATAAATGCGTTTTAGACTATGAAAAATTTGAATTTTATAATGTTTTTCATGCACTTCAAAAATTTTGCATTGTAGATATGTCTAATTTTTATTTAGATGTACTTAAAGATAGATTATATGTTGAAAGAGCAAATAGTAAGGAGCGTCGTAGTGCTCAAACAGTAATTTATTTGGTTCTTGATGCACTTGTAAAATTGATTTCGCCAATTTTATCATTTACTGCGGAAGAAATTTGGCAATATATGCCGCATAAATTAAGTGATAACAAAGAAAGTATATTTTTAAATGATATATGCAGTGAAATTTTTATTGATATCAACAAGGACTTTATTGCTGATTGGGATAGAATTCAGAAAATACGCGACGAAATTAAAAAAGTTCTTGAAATTCAAAGAAAAAATAAAGTTATAGGGTCTTCATTGGAGGCGGAGATTAGTATTTTTGCAAATGATGAACTTTATAAGTTTATAAATGAACATTTAGAGGACCTTAAGTCTGTGCTCATAGTTTCAGGTATGAAAATTAAAAATTCCGGAGAAGGCCAGTATAAAGTTGAAAATATTGATGGGCTTTCAATAGACATTTCACATTCATCTTATAGTAAGTGTGAAAGATGTTGGACATATGACAAAACAGTAGGTGAAGATCTAAAAAATCCGACGATTTGCGCAAGATGTTCGAGAGTTATAAAAGAGTAAAATTATGTGAGGATTTTTATGTTTTTGTTTTGGATAATTGTTGCTATAATATGTGGTGCCGATCAAATAATAAAATTCCTTATAAAGAATAATATTCCGGAATTTTTTAAAGAAGACACAATTATTTCTTTTTTAAAAGTAACGAACGTGAAAAATTTTGGTGCGGCGCTGGGTATATTAAATAGTGGTAAGTGGATTTTAATTATAATTACGGCTTCAATAATGGCGTATTTTATCTATTTGGTTATTATTAAAAAAATAAAAAACAAATTGTTTTTGTTATCTGCGTCGTTTATAGTCGGCGGAGGGATTTCAAATTTACTTGATCGTGTTTTATATGGATATGTAATGGATTATTTATCAGTATCATTTTTCCCTCCGGTATGCAATCTGGCGGATTATTTTATAAGCATTGGAGTAGTTTTGTTTGGTGTTTATATTTTTAAAGCTGAAAAAAACAAGTAAAAAAGAGCTTCTCTTAAAAATAAAATTAAGAGAGGCTCTTTTAATTATGTTTTAACCCAAAGAACTATGCGAAGCATAGTTCAAAAACCGCGCGCTAAGCGCGTGAGATTAGGACTTAAGTACAAACAACACCTTTTAGAATATAATAGTGAGGTTCAAGCCACTAAAATATTAAAGAAAGGTG
>JAEEGL016407097.1_pt1 | contig 24443 bp, 11 predicted proteins | sample 9134231 | NCBI WGS metagenome assembly JAEEGL01 (sample SAMN16246548, study PRJNA631951) | gut metagenome | biome: gut microbiome; feature: rumen; material: fiber-attached | host: Bos | place: Iran: Karaj | collected 2018-10
AAACACACCCACGCATGAACGAGAAGGAACAGTATATCAATTTTGACGAATATATACGCCAAGGCGAACCAGAGCGGCAAGAGAAAGCCGGCTATTGGCAGGCGGCTATCGGTCTTCAAGCAGTGGATGGCCTAAAGGTCTCCAACTACCTGCAAGACACGGCCAGGCGCCATATAGAGGGTGATATTACCATAGATGAGGCTCGTGAATTGGTTAATCAATATTACATTACCAAGACGGCTCACGATGCAAATGATGATGACAAGGAGGAGGCTGACCGCGTATCAAGTAATATTGTAAAAGTTCTTTCAAGTTCAACTTTTGACTTCAGTACTGGTGGATACCAGTCGGTTCATCGACGTGTTTTTGAAGGTGTAATGAAACATGCAGGAGAACTGCGCACATACGACATCACAAAAAAAGAATGGGTGCTGGAAGGTGACACAGTGCTATATCTGAACTGGGAAGACCTGCGCCGAGCTCTTGACTATGACATTGAACAGGAACGTACATACAGCTATAAAGGGAAGACACATGACGAGATGATAAGTCATTTGACACGCTTCGTTTCTAGATTATGGCAGATACATGCATTTGGAGAGGGGAACACACGCACTACTGCCGTGTTCATTATTATATACCTGCGTTATTGGGGCTTTAATATTGATTACGACCAGTTCGCCAAACACTCATGGTACTTCCGAAATGCGCTGGTGCGTGCCAACTACCGGAATGTACCCAAAGGTATTGACTATGCTCCTGTTTATTTGGAGCGTTTCTTCAGAAACCTGCTATTTGGTGAGCAATGGAACTTGCGAAACCGCTACCTTCATATTAATCCAACAACGGAATGGAGCGTACAACCTAACTTAGCAGACCCGACAAGCACCCCCTCAAGTACCCCCACAAGCACCCCCACAAGCCTATCTGTAAACACCTTAAAACCAAATAGTAAGCTCCAGACAAACAATCAAAACATTATTGAGCTTGTACTGGTTGTAGGAAATGAAGAAATGAGCATAAAACAAATGATGGAGAAAAAAGGTCTTAAAGACAGGAGAAATTTTCTGGATTATCACCTTGAACCAGCATTGAAAGAGCGTTTTATACGTATGAAATTCCCAAATTCTCCAACTCATCCACGCCAAAAATATCTGCTAACGGTAAAGGGGCTAGCGCTCTATAAACAAAATTGATTATGGCACTATTAAAACAGTAAGACTACTTATTTACTTTCCAATAGCCGGTCTTATCGCTACCCTCTCGAATAATTTTACACCGAACTTTACACCGAAATCATCTTCATCGGCGGGCAGCGATTTACTCTATCAACACGCAAAAAATGCGTGTGATTCCAAATTAATTGTCTCTGCGTTACGGAGATAAAGTCCACCCACTCCATCTGCTACCATAACGCTCGGTGCGTTTTCTTGTCCTAAGCTGTCCCATGTTCAAGATACTAAGCTTGTTATATTTTAAAATTAAACTAAAAGTACAATTTTTGTAATAATTTTACTAACTTTGTATTTATTGAGAACATACACAAATGAATATGAAATCTTTTTTATTAGGAGTGGTAGTAGGTGCCGTTTTAACCTTTGCTGGTTTATTTGTTATATCATATGTAAGCAACAAATCAGATTCCTCAAGTGAAAGGAAGAACATTAAATATCTTGAAACTCCAGTTAGTTATGAGAATAAAAAAATAACTTCATTCAAAGTGTTTCAAGTTCTGGGGGATGTTGCTTTGGCAAATGAAGTTTCTGACGTTCGGTATGAATTCTACCATGGCAATACAGTTATGATACTTGGAGATAACCTATATAGTGACCAAGTTGTTACAATCAAAAATCCGAAGCGTGTAGGCACATACAGTTATACCAGCAGAAATGATATGCCTATGACAGTGCCAGTGATTGATGGGGATATAAGCTATTAAAACCACATCATTCGTCAGAATACCACACTGTAAATCAATATAGTAACATCATCACACTTACGTATCTTTACGTGAAAATTACGAGAACTGCCTAACTTGGCAGGCCCAACAAGTACCCCACAAGTTACCCCCACAAGTTCAAGAGTGTGAAATTGACACCTACTCTTCTGGTTCTTCTGCGGCTAAAAGAGAGTCAGCTTCACTATCAACCGTTGGGAATGAAACCCCTTCCCTCTTACTATCAGATTCATTGTTTCTAAAACTGTAATACATAGCTTTTGCCATCTCCTGCATCACACGCTTATAGAACTGCTCATCTTCAAACAATTTGGCAAATGCATCCATTTGCTCCATGTAGCATTTCTGAGCAACTTTACTGAACTGTTTTGGGAAAATACTACTAGCAAACATCTCCGCATCATTGTTTTTAGCTTGTTTCTTTAGTGCCGTGTTTGCGCTTTGTATCATCTTATCATATATGGTTTCCACAATGACCCTATCAGCCTCAGTAAATTTGCCTTGATACATGAGGTTAATTTTGTCTATGATGTTATTTAGCAGGTCACGCTTTGTCTCTACCCTTTTACCTTGGCCACCATTTTCTGGCTTAATTGTTTTCTCCTCACGTGTAGGGTTAAGACTAAGAGAACCAGAGAATGTCTCTGTAAGTTTATTGTTAATAAGGGCAATCTGTCCTGTTAAATCATAATCCTGATGTGGCGTCTTAGGCAGAAGTTTGTAAAGAAACTCTGCAAATACGTATGATTTGTAAAGATCTCTGTCAAACGAACGTATAACCTGAGCCATGTAGGAATAGAAGCGGATGAAATTCTTCACAAAGAAACGAACCTTAAATTTGCTTTCTTTGTCCAATTCATCATAGCGAGCCAATACTGGCTTTATTGCGCTTGACAATTTACCCAAGTCTGTGGCACCCTGCTCCTTCTTGCTATAAATAGAATAAACCTTCTCTTCATCATCAGAATTCCACAAATGATATGTATCCAGCTGCTGTTTATATGAATATACCATATTTACATCAACAGCCTCTGAAAGAATTGTATCCTCATAAAATGGTTTAAATGCTTCCACTATGGCCCCTGATGTATTAACAAAATCAAGAACGTAAGTATCAATTTTACCCGCACAATGACGGTTCAACCTTGAAAGTGTTTGGACAGCCTTTACGCCACGCAATCCCTTATCCACAAACATAGTATGCAGCAGAGGTTCATCAAATCCAGTCTGATATTTTTCCGCCACGATAAGCACATTGTACAAATCGCTTGCAAAATACAATGGAAGATTAGCCTCTGTTATCTTATATTCATCAGTAGTGTTAAGTTGTGGCTCTGTGTACTCTTTCCCCTGATATTCCACAGTTCCAGAGAATGCAACCAATGGATGAATATCAGTATAGCCTTTTTGCTTACAATAGTTACGCATCTGGAGTAAGTAACGTACCGCATGAGCACGTGACGGCGATACAACCATTGCCTTTGCCTTGCCACCAATTTTACTAAGGGTGACCTCTCTGATTTTTTCAACCATAACAGCAACCTTCTGTTGAAGAACAAACTCATGGCTATCATGATACTGTCTTATGGCTCGTGCCGCAGGCGGCTCCTCGTACTCTGGATTCTCACTTATGGCCTTGGCAATCTCATACGATGTTTCAACAGTTGTATAATACTTCAAAACATCCTCTATAAAACCCTCATCAATGGCCTGACGCATTGAATAATGATGATATGCGCTGTATGTACCATCTGGTTGTACATCTCCAAAAGTTTGCAATGTCTTTGGTTTTGGAGTAGCTGTAAAGGCGTAGAAATATAGATTCTTATGCCTGCCTTGAGTTAACAGAGTCTCTGTCATAACATCCATATCATCCTTCAGTTCAGCCTCCGTTTTCTCCTCCCATTCAGCCATCTCCTTTAACGCCTCATCAGTATCCGCCAATGCAGCCTTAAGTTTCTCCGCGCTCTTGCCAGATTGTGAACTGTGCGCCTCATCAACTATGATTGCAAAGTTTTTACCTGCGTGATTGTCAAGCTCCTTGTAAATGATTGGGAAACGGTGAAGCGTGGTAATTATAATACGCTTGCCGTCATTTATGGCATCCTTCAGCTTTGATGAATTGTCCTTATCTGTGATTGTCTCAATTTGCCCAAGTTTATGTTCAAAACCACAAATAGTATCCTGTAACTGTTTGTTAAGCACACGTCTGTCTGTAACCACAAACACCGTTTGGAAAATTGATGCATCATTCATATTATGCAACGACGCCAACTGATATGTGAGCCAAGCTATAGAGTTACTCTTACCAGAACCAGCGGAATGTTGAATAAGAAAACTTCTACCCTCTGTAAGATTTTTAGTATCAGCTACCAGTTTCTCAACCACATCCAACTGATGGTAGCGAGGGAAGATAAGACGTACACTTGTCTTTTTAACCTGCTTCCCCTTAACAAGAGATATTGATGTTGTCTCCTGTCTGCTTATATAATGTTGCAAAAGGGATAGCAGCATATCACGCTTTAGAACGACCTCCCATAAATATGAGGTAGCATAGCCATTTGGATTTTCAGGGTTGCCTCCATCACCCACATTACCAGCTCCGTTGGAGCCTTGGTTGAACGGAAGAAAATATGTGTTTTCACCCTCTAAACGAGTTGTCATCCAAGCCTCGTATAAATCAACACAGAAATATGCCAAAATGCGAGTGTTAAAGTTAAACAGCAACTCCTTAGGGTCACGGTTATACATCCACTGACTTTTTGCATTATTTACAGACTGCCCTGTAAGTTGATTCTTTAACTCCAACGCCACCACAGGTATTCCATTCAGTGATAAAACCATATCAATGGAATTATGGTTTTCCTCACTATAAAAGAACTGGCGTGTTTCAGTCAAGATATTGCTGTTGTATTTTTCAACCAAATCATCATTGAGAGCAGAAGCAGGCTTAAAATAAGCGACACGAATTTCAATACCTTTATCCTTGATTCCATGACGCAGAACATGAATTAAACCAAATTCAGCCACATTCTTATGAAAGACCTTGTAAAGTTGGGTTTCTGCATCAGCTCCGTTTATCGCCTGATATTTCTTCCAAGCCTTAGGCTGAGTCTTCTCTATAAACTTAATGAGCACAGGCATATTGATGGCTCGTTTCTTGTCATAACCATCCATTGTGCCTTTAATATATCCTCCCTCATTTAATAGATACTGCTCAATGTCTGCTTCAAAGTTCTTTTCCTTTAGGTCCATCTCGTTTATATTTTACTGAATTATTTACAATTGGATTCAAATATCTCATTTAAAGGATATTTGATTGATATACTTACACATTCTTTGGTCGCATCTACAATAACCCAAGAAGCTATAAATTTATCTCTATTCCGTAGGCGCGTTAACTGTGATAAGATGGGATAGCTGCTTTGTTCTCCATGTAATATATAGACATTAGAATAAACGCTTTTTGTAGAAGTTTTAATTATACTAAAAAAAAGTTCCTTGTTTTCTTCACTTAGTCTATCATACACATATTGCGCTTCTAACCTTTGAACACGTTTTTCTTGCTTTTCTTCGTTTCGTCTATTTGCTTCTTCTTTTTTCTTTTTCCAGTATGATTTAAACGAATATATAATAAGCCGACTGACACAATATGTTGAACACAAAATAGCAGCCATAAGTATATATATGTTTTCTGGATATATGAATAATAATATCCAGCCTGTTACGGCTATTGAAAACATCAATGTATTAAAATCAGCCTTTTTGAAGATATTCAAGAAACTCCAGCTCATAATTATTTAATATACTTTTTACCGGTTACGTATTCAAAGATGATTGATTTCTTGTATTTTTTTAACTCTGATATTTTGCTTTGTTTAGTATCAATTAGTTGGTCAATATCTGAACATTTGCCATCTAGGTAGGAGGCAATTGATTCCTGTTCTCTTAATGAAGGCAAAAGCAATGGCATCCTTTCAAAAACATTTTGATATAAATGATTTATGGTTGTTCCACCTAAATTCATGTATCGGTTAAAATACATTAATAATGGGGAATACAGTTGCCAATATAAGTATTTTGGGACAAATACACCTTTGCTTTGTCTCAGAACAAATATTCCACTATTTAAACAAGCCGGCTTATCAAGGTTTGATACAATTGCAATTTTTCCAATTGTACCATCTTTTGTTATTAAAAGTTCACCATTCTTAAGTTGAATAAATATATCCTCATTATATCTTGTCTCGTTTATTTGATAGCATTTTCCCCAACAAACTTCAGAGGATACAAAATCCTGTCCTGTAACTAAATAAGCAAAACTATCTTCTTCAAACTCTTCTGACCGCAATCCGTTCCAACCAATTCGTCCATGAAGTTCAGCTACGTTTTTAAGACGAGGTATATTCCATTCCTCTGGTATTTTCCCAATCCAATCAATGCCACTATCTCTCATTGGAGCATCTGGATTCAAGCCTTTTGTTACAGCCTCTGTTATTACGGATTGTTTATAGGCTTTGAGTTCTTCAATCAGCTGCTCTTGCAGTGATACTAACTTGTCTATCTCTCCGCATTTTTCGTCTAAGAAATCTGCTATCCGTTGCTGCTCATCCAAAGAAGGAATAACAATAGGAATTTTCATAAAGTCATCGATACCTAAATCCCATTGGCCAATACGCAAACCTGTAGATAGTCTCATATACTCAGGCTTATATGACTCGTTTCTTAACAAATAGTGAATGTATTTACGAGAAATGTTTTTATCTGTAAAAGAACACACATAATAAGCAGGACTAATAATACCATCAAATTCAGATACAGCCATTGATCCTTGCCACGCCTTCATCTTATTGATAACAAAATCACCAATCCCAACTACTTTATAGTTGGTTGTATCATCAGAAGTAACGTTGAAATTATCATCACGACTGTCTTTTGGAATTATTCCATAGTCGCGATACAAGGAAAGAACCATAGCATCTGGCTGGTTTCTAACGCTCTTATTACGCATTATACGTTTTATCTCAGTAACATTCCACTCCACAGGTATCTCCCCTATCCACTCTATTCCACTATCTTTATATTCTCTTGCCATAATGCTAACCCTCCTTTAATTATCCTGATTGATGAGATTCACAACCACTTTTACCATTACGTCTTTTTCTTCAGTTCGGCTCTCGGCAATCATCAACGTAAGTGCTACGAGTGTATTGTCAGCAATTCGCTTGGAACCGTCGGCACGATATAGGATGCCGTTATTATTGAGGAACCACAGGAACAGCGTGGCGGCAATACGCTTGTTACCATCGCTAAAAGAATGGTTTTTAGTAACAAGATAAAGCAACATTGCTGCTTTTTCCTCTATGCTGGGATAAAGTTCCTCACCACAAAAAGTCTGATATATTTGACCAATAGAGCTTTTGAATGAATCATCTTTTTCATTACCGAAAAGCGTACTACCACCAAATTTCTGACGAAGCGAATTTATGGCTTCCATGGCATTATCGTAGGTGGCATGAAATTTATCCTCCTGAGTAGTCTTTGCAACTTTCAACCGCTCATAGTCATAATTATCGAGTGTATCAAGGGCGTATGTATAGTCTGTAACAACGTCAAATAGTGCGATGGTCTCATCGGTAGAAAGTAAAGGCTGACTCTGAATAGTTCGGCCAAGCATTCTAACTAACTGGCGTAGTTCTGCAATTTGTTCACTATGAATGCGCTGATTAATGGCATAACCTTTGATAAGATAATCTTTTATGATTTGACGAGCCCATATACGAAAATCTGTACCTCGCTTACTGTGAACACGGTAACCCACAGAGATGATTACATCAAGGTTATATGTAGCAACAGGTTGCTTTACGCCATCAACACGCAAAAAATGCGTGTTGATCAATTTATCTAATTCACCTTCAGAAAACACATTGTTAATATGCTTTCTTATAGTTTTCTCATCTCGGTCGAATAGTACTGCCATTTGATTTGCAGTTAACCACACAGTGCCATTCTCCAAACGAACATCTATTTGTGTTTGTCCGTCCTCAGTCTGATAAATTACAATCTTATTATCTTCCATAACTTCATCTCCCCATTATCTTGTCCATTAACGCACTTTCCTGCTGCTCTAACTCTTTTAAGTGAGCAAATATTTCATCGCTATGGCGCAATGGGACATACTTGTAAAACTCTCGTGTGAACGGAATTTCATAACCTATTTTTGACTTCTTTTCATCTATCCACGCATCAGGGGCGTAAGGGAACACATTCTTTTGCATATACTCCTCAATATTCTCCGCCCATGGGATGCTCTCTGTGTCACGCTTGCTGCTATCTGGCTGAGGTTTTCCCTTTTTCAGAATTTGTTTCCCGTCTTCATCCAACAGAGGCTGCTCCACTGTAACCTTGGTGTATTTGAAGTCATATCTGTCCTTGATTTTCACCTCTACTGAGAGTTCGCCTTCATTCCATGTTCCATCTTCAAAGGCTTTGTACGCTTTTGATATGAGGGATATGCACTCATCGGTGAACTCATTACGTTTGTCACCTATAGGCTTGCGTCTCTTAACGCTACATTTGCTTGCGTCAACGAGTTGCACCTTACCTGTGCGCTCTGATGATTTATTTTTGGTTACAATCCAGATATAGGTTGCTATGCCTGTATTGTAGAACATATCGTTTGGAATTTGGATAATGGCCTCTAACCAATCATTCTCTATAAGATAACCGCGGATGTTACTCTCTCCGCTGCCGGCGTCGCCTTTGAAAAGCGGGGAACCATTTTGGATGATGGCCATACGCCCTGTATCTTTAAGTTTGGCTATACCGTTTAGCATAAATAGCTGCTGGCTGTCACCTATGGCAGGCAGTCCAGCCTCAAACCTTCCAGCGGCTCCTTGCTTATGCTCTTCCTCCACTTTTGCTTTTTCATTCTTCCACTCAATACCAAATGGCGGGTTAGAGATTATATAGTCAAACGTAAAATCTTTGAATTTGTCATCAGAGAGTGTGTTGCCATGCTTCATGTTATCTGCATCACCGCCTTTTATAAGCACGTTTGCCTTTGCAATGGCAAATGTTTTCTCATTCAGCTCTTGTCCAAATTCTGTAAGGGCTGCATCGGGGTCTATTTCATATAACTTTTCTGATAGGCAGTCAAGCATCTGCGATGTCCCCATTGCCATGTCATACATAGTTGCGGTTATGCCATCTTTCTCAAGTTTCTCTCTGTCTGGTGCGACAAGGATTTCTGCCATCAGGTAAATAATATCACGGGCGGTAAAGTGTGCTCCTGCCTGCTCATCGTAGCTTTCAGAGAATTTCCTCACCAATTCTTCAAATATGTAGCCCATATCCACAGCACTTATCTCATCAGCTCCCATGTATGCCTTTTTGGAACAAAACTCCTGAATTACATTATAAAGAATGCCGTTGTTGTCTAACTTGGTGATTTCTTTTTCAAAATCAAACTTCTCTATAACATCAATAACATTAGGGCTGAAGTGCTGTAAGTAATTTCTAAAATTAGCCGCGATGTTATCTGCATCTGCAAGCAATCCCTCAAAAGTAAACTTTGATGTATTATAGAACTGATAGCCTGATGCGCTCTGCAAAAAGCCATCTTTAAGCTGCACTCCACGCTGAGAAAGCATCTCGTCTGTTTTAAGCACAGCCTCTCTTGTTGCCGCTAATGTGTCACTAAAGCGCTTTATAACACACATTGGGAGGATGACATCGCCGTACTCATGGGGTTTATAAGTTCCAACAAGCTTGTCTGCGATTGCCCATATTAGATTGGCTTTTTCCTGTATATTAACTGAAGTGCGACGCTGTAAATCTGCGGTGGACATAGTATTCTGGTTTTAAATTTAAGATACAAATATACAAAATTAAGTTTTAATTCACCACTTTGAATTCCGCAAATAAAATAATAAGGAATGACAAAATTTGTCATCCTTGCAAATCTGAATCAAAAACAGTACCTTTGCATTTACTAGTAACCAACAAAAAAATCAATCAAATGAAGAAACTTACACTTTTTATTATTGCGGCAATGAGCCTTTTTATGCTGTCAAGCTGCAAGAGAGGCCCGGTTGAGACCACAAAGGAGTTCTATAAGAACGTTCAGCTTTGCAAAGTGGACGAGGCTAAAAAATACTGCACAGAGAGCACTGGCAAACTTCTTGACCTCAGTATGTCATTTGGAGCAAAGCCAAACCCAGACTACAAGATGGAGAACGTACGTGACTCTGTTTCTGGTAATCACGCATGGGTATGGTTTACTAACGAGAACGGGAATGAGCAAAAATTTGAGCTCGTAAAAGTTGACGACGAGTGGCTCGTTTCTATTTCAAAATAGTAATATTCCTCACAATTCTAACGTTCACCTCCTGCTCACATAAAAATGATGCAGGAGGTGATTGTATTGTGCCGTCAAAGGTTCGCAGCGGCGATGTTATCCTTAGGCGTGAGGGTGGCATGACGTCTCAGATTTTTGCATCCATCGCATCGGAGGAGAAAGTATTTTCACATATAGGCATTATCTACATCGCCCACGGCGATACCACCGTCCTGCACTGTGAAGCCATTGAGACTGGGGAGGCAAGTTCTCTCAGGAATGAGAGTTTCTGCAATTTTATAAGTGAAGCAGACACATTCAGCATCTATCAACTGAATGTGTCTGACAGTTTATCTAGTAAGGTGGCGGAACAGGCTCACGCCATGTATATGGCCGGGGCAAAATTTGACTACTCCTTTGACGCCGGCACTGACTCACTACTCTACTGCACTGAGTACGTGGCCAAAGCAATCAACAGAGCCACGAGTGACAGCACCATAACTCCAAACCTCACAATACATGGTAAAAAAGGGTTCTCAATTGATGACATAGCTGCATTTTGCAAAGCTCAACAATAATCTCCAGATGCTAATGTTACTTGATATAGAGACTGCTTAAAGATCCGTATAAACAAAATTCACACTTATTAACACGATATTAATAAGTGTGAATTTGCATTAAATATTTTAACATTTATATTACATAATTGTAACAGAATATTAAAAAGGAATATTAACTGTTATTAGTTACCATACAGGTGAGAAGGAATGTAGTCAAATAAGAAATTTGATAAATAATGGTAACCAAAACCAGCGCCAGGGACACAGCCAGCCAACGCAACACCCCCTAAAACGGAACAAGCTATTGCAACCTTAACTCGTAATGCAGCAGATGCTGCATTACTTTCTGCGATTAAAGCATATTCAGACGCCATAAAAGCATGTTTTTGCAATAAATATCCCTCTGCAGTTATTTCCGGGGTCAAAGCTTTAGTAGGAATGTCAATGGCAAATGTACCAGAATATTGAGCAAAAGATTCTGAAATTTTATTGGCAATTGCAGATTCTGCTGCCCATGCATTTGCATTAGCAATCGAGGCAGTGCAATAAGAGTAAAGACCATAGCATCCCGCACCAACTGCAGCGCCAGCGGCCGTACCTATAAGAGAACCAAGACTAACATAATTTGCCAATGCCAAACCATCAGCTTTTTTTGCAAGACCATATATAGTTCCTCCAACCATCCCCATAGCCCCACCTATCGAAGCTCCTACAGATACAAAGGTACCAAGAGTTTTAGCAGCCATAAGTGCTGCAACGGAAGAACCTATAAAGTATCCGGAAATAGCTCCTAAACAGGTACCAATACCAGCTCCAATGAGTGCACTTTTTGCTAAATCCCAACCTGAATAACCTTTGTTATAGCCATACCACAAGCCAGCCCCTGTGCCTAACACAGCTCCTATAGCAGCACCAATGCCTATTGTGGCCAGTACGCCTATGTTTCCGCTTGGATCCGTATAGCTTAGCGGGTTACCGAAACAGTACATGTAGCGGTTGTAGTTTAGCCAGTTATCTGGCGCCTGAATGAACGGATCCACACTCAGGAACATGCCTATCAGTGGGTCATACACACGGCCGTTCATGTTTATAAGGCTCATGCCGTCTATGTGCTCATGGCCTGTGAAGCCTCTATTGTTTAACAAGTCTGTGCGGGTGTCAGCCTCTGACCAGTTGTATGGTTTAACCCTCCTGCCCCACGGGTCGTAGGCGTAACGCTCCAATACCTCGCCACCTGCATCCGTGGTCGCCACTATGGAGCCGAGACGGTCTGTGTAGTTGTAGTAGAGTGTGCGCTCGCCGCCCTTCTCTATCATCATGGCTCCGCTCTTGAGGTAGTGGATTTTTGTGGTATTGCCCTGCGTGTCAGTCACCTCCTCATAGTTGCCGGAGTAGTAGCGCACGGTGTTTCCTTTACCAGTGGTGTATTCTGTCTTTACCCTCTGCTCGTTTGGATTGTAGGTTATGCCGTAACGTCTCTCCCCCTCTGTAACGCTCTCCACCTTGCCAAAGTCTGTGTAGGTTATATTCTGCTCTTCCTTGGGCATTACATCTGGGACTCCGTCTATTGAACTTAGCGCATGTGGGTGGTTCTCATCCTCATATCTCAGGGTGTAGTCTCCAAGGACGCTCCTGCGGACCATGTTGTTCATGTCATCATACTCTATGCGGTCTGACACCGTGGCTACGTCTTCCTGACCCTTGTAAACCTCCCAGCTTGTGAGACGGTTCTGCGCATCATAGCCGTACCTGCTCACCTGGGCGGTTAGTCCGTCCATGTGTCTCTCAAGGTTGCCTCTTGTGTCATAGATGTACATGTGGTGTATCACATCGCCGCACCTCTTAAAACTCATGTTTCCGGACTTGTCATATTCATATCTGGTCACCACGCCGCCACGGCTCTCTGTGAGAATCTGACCCATGGCGTTGGCGGTAAGCGGCTTGTATATATCATTGCCGTCTGCGTCCCTTACCAGAGCAAGCATGCCGTTCTCATCATATATGTTCTCCGTATAGTAGCCTGAAGGATAGGTCTCACGTGAAACACGGCCGTACCCGTCGTATGATGTCTTCCTTGCAAAGCTCTTGCCGTCTATTACATCTGTCACCTTGGTGATGCGGTCAAAGCTGTCATACTCATAACTCTGGCTTACACCGCCGCTCAGGCTCTCCTGTATAAGGCGGTTGCGGCTGTCATACTTGTAGACAGTCAACGCTCCGCTGCAGTTCTTCTGCATCAGCAGACCCTCTGGTGAGTAAGTGTAGGTTGTGGTGAGAGTGCGTCCGCCCTGCTTGCGGCTGCTTTCAACCAACTCCCCTAACTCATTGTATGTGGTCTTTACAACACCACCGTCCGCTTCTGATATTAAAGTACGGTTGCCTTGCTTGTCATACTCCATATATACAGCCACTCCGCCATCAGGGGCGGCTGTTTTCACCTTGCCGTCCGGATAGTAGGTGTAGCGAACTGTCTTGCCGTTAGTGGTCACGCTCTCTGTCCAGCCCTCAGCTGTGAGAGTCTTGGTAATGACATCCCTCGGAGAGGTGATGGTTGAGGTGAGACCTTTGTATGACATCTCCGTGACGCCTGATGGTCTTGTGACCTTGACAACCCTGCCGTATGTGTCATACTCATACTGCTCTGCCCAATCAGTAGGGGCGCTCTCAAAGGATGGTCTGGAGATCTTGCTCAGCGTGCCGTCTGCATTGTACTCCCTTACAACGTATATCTTCTTTCCGCCGAGTCCGTAGCTCTCCCTGCACAGTTCTTTCCCATCTGAGGAGTACCATGTCTTTATGCTACCGTAACCGCCAGCCCGCTCCTCCGCATAGTATGACGCGTTATACGGGTTACCCTCCTCCGCCCAGTGTCTCTCTGTGTATTTGCTCACGCTGGTCGGCGTTATTGTCTGAATAACCTCTCCAAGGCTGTTGTACTTGTATGTGGTCCTGTGACCGTAGGAGTCTGTCTCATGCTGGAGACGGTCGTTAACCGCGTCCCAGCTGTACGTAATCCGTTCCCCGAGGGCGTCGGTCTTGGACTGTACGTGGCGGCCGCTTACCGTGTAGGTGAACTTTTCTGTGCGCTCGCTGTCCCCTGTTCCATAGCGGACAGTCTGACAGTTGCCAAAAACATCATAGTCACTGTAGCGGATTACAAGACCTCCCTCTTCTTCCATGACAAGGTTCCCCCTGGCGTCATACTCTGACTTTCTCTCCCTGCGCTCGCTCACACCGCCAAGGCTTACTAAGCTCTTGACACTTGCCGGACGGGACGGACACCATGAGCCTGCTTTTACGTATTCTATTTCTTGCAATACGTTGTGCTTGCCGTTACATGTGTATATGCGGCGTGGATTGCCGTATTCGTCATAATCCCTGTACGTGACGGCTCGCTCCAAGCCTGTTAGCTCGTCGCGCTCCGTCTGACGGTCCAGCTGGTTCTGGTAAACCCTGCCGTCATAACTCTCCTCTGTGAGGTAGCCGTACGTCACGCTGCGCAACAGCTTCCCGCCTGTACTCTCCATAGTCTTATACGGCACCGCTGAACGGTGCTGCATACGGTACTGGCTGCTTAACTCCCTGCCGCTCACCGCATCTGTGCTCTTAACAGTGCCGTAGCACATGAAGCTGTGGCTGCGGCTATCATACAATGCGCCGCTGTAATCGTAGCTTACGTCCGAGGTCTTACCCAAAGAGGTGCTCACAGACACTGTCTTCACCACATCAGGGGCTCCCGACGACACCGCTTTGTCATAGCTCAGACTTATGGTGTTGCGCAGGCCGTCCTCTATCTTTACTATCTTGTTGAAAACCTTGCTTGGAGATAGCTCAACTATGCCGTCAAGGCACTCTAAATAACGCAGACCTTCACTGCCGTCGTTTATCTCCGACACAGGCGGATAGTGTTTGCTTATGCGGTCCTCCTCTGAATCATTGGGGTTTAGGATGCAGTTGTCCGATGAGGCCACCTGCACAAAGCAGTCTCCTGTGCAGACATATAGACCTACAGACAGGCTGTCCGTAACCAGTATGTCGGAGCGGCCGTCGCTGTTAACGTCCAGTACTGATATGGATGACTTCTTCGTGGTCTTGAGGGCGTCGCCCATCTCCGTCCCCACAAAATCCGTGCCAGTCGAAAGGTTCACCACCGCCTTGCCGCCTCTCAGAAGGAGAAAATCAGTGTTCCCGTCACCGTTGAAGTCTCCCGCGTACACGTTGTTCTTGCCGTCACTCTTTAGGGCTCCTGACATTATCTCTGTGAAAGAACCTTCCTTCTCCTCGTAGAAGCGTATCTCGCCACCCTTGCTCACCTCCATAAGGTCAGCCTTGCTGTTGCCGTTCACATTAACCACCCTGAAGCCGCAGTTCACATAGCTCTTGACTCCGTCCGTGCTTGGGAAACGCCCTGACGCCTTCCTCGCTATGGTGCACGAGTCACCGTCGCCTGACACCGTGTAACCTGAGCTGTTGCCTGCCAGGATCATGCGTATGATGTCTGACTTACTGAGCCCGGTGCGCCATGCGTGGTAGATAGGGACATATTGGAGCGTGCCGTCGCCGTAGAAGTCGCCTGGAACCTCAGTACGTCTTTTGTACCATGTGCTCGCTGTACCGGATATCTTAGTATCTGCACTCTCGTCAAGAGGCTTCCATACCATCTTGCCGGAGACTTGGTCATACTTGCCTACGTAATGCGTCAGACGGCTGCCGCTCTGCTTGCCTGAACCATAAGTGGATGTGTATGTGGCGATGACCTCATCCACACCGTCATGGTCTATGTCATACAGCAGCATGCTCTCACAACCGTAATGACCGCCACTCACCTTACGCTCCATGACTCTATCCATACCATTGCATACCACAAGAGAATTATCATGACCAGCATTTCTCTCATCTTTAAGTAAGTAGGCTATATCTGTAAGACCGTCGCCTGTGATGTCTCCTAACGCAATGCCCAAAAGGTTACGCCATGTGGACAGGGAAGACTTCTGCGGGGCTTTCACGCTCCTTATGCAGTAGCTGTCCTCCGTCCACGTGAAACGGGTGGCTTCCAAACTGACGCCGCCCTTGCTGTAACTGATCCCCGCAAGGCGGCTCCGGTCCGTGCGAACACCGCCGTCCTTGTACGTCAGAACGTACTCTGACACGGGGGTGACGCCGTTCAGCACACGAACATTTTTAAGACGCAGCCATTTCTCTATCAGCCTACCGCCCACATACAGTCTTACTGGATTGGGGGTGCGCTCAAACTCAAACTCTATGACGCTCTCAAATCCCGCTCCGCTCTTGTTCTTGCCGTAGGTCACACGCCCTTTTAAACTTTTCATGTCACCTCCATAAGATGTTATGTTATCAAAGGTGATGTAGTTGCCGTTGGAGTCGCATATTTCTGTCAAAGGCCAGCCGTAGCCGCCGCCGTCTGCGGCTGTGCCGCTAAACGTCAGCACCCTGCCCTCCTTTGTATATACCTTGAACTCTCTGAAGCCTTTCGCTCCTGCGTTATAGCCTACTATGCGGGCGTTGATGTTCTGCTCAGTTACGTACTCCGCACTGTCGCCGCTCTCCTTAACCTTTATGAGACGCATACCGTCAAGAGAGAGGGCGTCTTCCTTTGTGTACTCAACGCCTGCGCCACTGCCGTCAATGTGGACGCTTTTGCTTACTCTTGTTATGGCTGACAGGCCGCCCACGGTCCAGCCGCAGCCCATTAGCCCGTCGCCCATCTGACTGTTATATACAAACTTTAACTCCGGCTTCAAGCCGCCTACGCCTGTTGGGCACTCTATGGGTATCTCATAGGTAGCGGCGCCCGCTGGACTCACATTGAACTCCGCCGGAATGCTGCCCACGGCAGGTGCGGCTGTTGCAAATATATATGGCATGAATGCCATTAAAAATAGTAAAATAGAAAGTAATAATGATTTCATCTCAATTAGATTGTTTGGCATGACAGAGCCTGAAAATTCCACCTAAATGGAATTTTCAGCCTGCCAGCATTAAAAACTTTAATAATATATTTATGAATGAGTGTTTATCAGTTGCCTTTAATAACCTTGAAGGAGGTGCTCTTATCTGCACCTAAGGTTACAACAACTATATATTGACCATCAGAGTAGGAAGAGAGATCAATCATATTTCTACCAATCTCAACGGCTTTTGACATCAACGACGCACCTACGTTAGAAAATACTTCTACATTCATAGGCTGGTCTGTGTCACCTTTTATGTCTATAGCTACAGGACCGTTTGTTGGGTTTGGATAAGCATCGATGCTCAAATCACCAAGTGTTATAGGACTGTCACTCTTTGGCATATCATCTGATTCAGCAAACGCACCTCTCAATGCTCCTGGCTGTTCATCTGAATCTTCTGTAACAATGTACCTTGCAGTTCTGTTACCTGCTGCATCATACTCAAACACAATGCTTTCCTTTGCAATACAATCTAAAAGTATTGCATAAAAACAAGTCAAAATAAAGATTAAATAAAATTTTTTCATACACTTTAACGTTTATTAATTTTCATTTCATTACGCCGCAAATGTACTATATATTTTAACACTTTGTTAACACAGTTTTAACAAATGTAAAACCATATTAAATATTTTAACAATTGTATTACATAATTGTAACAAATGTTAAAACACTTAATTTTCTATTACAAGATTGGCTAAAAAATGGTAACCAACACCTGTAACAACAGTAGTTATTGCCGGGAAAAATATATTGCCTGCAAAAATCATTTTAGTAGGATAATATACTATTGGTCTCGCAAACAACTTATTATTTTTCAAGTCTAATCCCCACTCACGTATTATGTCTTCATTTTTATATAACTGTTTCATCTTTGTATTATATAAATCTTTTGACTCCAAATATTTAAATCTGGAATCAGTATAAGATTGTACCTGTTCCTTACTTAATATTTTTCCATCATCAATTAGTTTAGCATATTTCTCTCCAAATTCATTATATTTCTTTTCAAAAATTTCAACTTTATCCTTTAACGTTGAAGTATTATCCATTAATTTTTTATGTTTTTGATAAAACTTATATGGCGTTTCACACCATTGTTTATAACCATACATTGCACGACCACACACTGCCCCAGCTACAGCACCCACCAATGTACCAAACGCTGCATACTTGGCTAGGTCCCAGCCTTGTGCACCTACTGCCGCTCCATATACCAATCCTCCAAAAGTTCCCCATTGTGCACCCTCAATCATTCCAACCATAATATAACCTTCTAATGTTCCGGTAGTCATGAGATAATCCGCCGCTAATGTTCCTGCTGCACTTAGGCCACCTAACACAGCTCCTATTCCGGCATTAAATAATACACTCTTTGCTAACTCACCTCCCGTAAGTCCATTACTAAGACCTGTTGCAAGTCCATAAGCACCATTTATAACAGCCCCTATTGCAGCTCCAATACCTATGGCGGCAAAAACGCCGATATGGCCACTTGGATCTGTGTATTTTAGAGGGTTGCCAAAGCAGTACATGTAGCGGTTGTAGTTAAGCCAGTTGTCCGGGGCTTGGATGAACGGGTCCACGCTAAGGAACGAGCCTATCAGCGGATCATATACTCGGCCGTTCATGTCTATAAGGCTCATGCCGTCAATATGCTCATGACCTGTGAAGCCGCGGTTATTGAGCAAATCTGTGCGGGTGTCCTGCTCTGTCCAGTTCTCCGGGTTAAGACGAGCGCCCCAAGGGTCGTAGGCGTACTTCTCCACCACATTACCATCTGCGTCTGTTGTGGCAACCACTGAGCCCAGACGGTCTGTGTAGTTGTAGTAGAGCTTGCGCTCTCCACCCTTCTCAATCATAACGGCTCCGCCTGGAAGGTAGTGATACTTGGTGGTGACGCCTTGAGAGTCTGCAACCTCCTCATAGTTACCTATATAGTAGCGGGTGGTCTTGCCCTGAGCGTTGGCGTACTCACTTTTTATGCGCTGCTTACCTACTCCGTAGGTTATGTCATAGCGCTTGTCTCCCTCAGTCACACTCTCCACTTTGTTAAAAGCTGTGTAGGTTACATTCTGCTCTTCCTTAGGGAATGAGCCCTGCACTCCGGTTATTGAGCTTACTGCATGCGGGTGATTGTTATCTTCATACAGCATAAGTGCGTCTCCAAGGGCGCTCTTGCGTATGATGTTGTTGGCGTCATCATACATTATGCTGTCACGTCTGGCTGGCGCAGCCATATCCTTGACGTAGGTCTCCCACTGGGCAAGGCGGTTAAACTCATCATACACGTATTTGCAGCCCTGACTGCTCAGACGGTCTGTAAAGCTGGCAAGGTTGCCACGCTTGTCATAGGTATAGGCGTGGTTGATACGCTCTCCGCTTACCTTTGTGAGCATGTTGCCTGTTATGTCATAGCTGTACTCTGTGACAGCTCCGCCTCGGCTCTCCTTCAGCGTTCTGCCTAAGGCGTCTGCCTCCAGTGGCTTGTATATCTCTCCTCCGTTATTGTCCTTTACCATAGTCAGAAAGCCGTTCTCATCATACACGTTCTCTATATAGTAGCCTGAAGGATATGTTTCTCTTATCGCGCGGCCGTACTCGTCATACTCGGTGCTGCGCTCAAAGCGTTTTACGCCTATCACGTCTGTGACACTGGTTATGCGGTCAAAATTGTCATACTTGTAACTCTGTGACACTCCGCCCTGCGTTGTCTTCTGCAGAAGACGGTTACGGCTGTCGTATGTGTAGCTGGTGATGTCACCGCCACAGTTCATCTGCTGGAGAAGGCCTCTGTCTGAATAGGTGTAGGTGGTGGTTATCCAACTTCCCCTGCCAGCCTTGCGGCTCTTCTCTGTAACCTCTCCAAAACAGTTGTACTTCATGTTCTCCGTTCCGCCGTCTGCATCCTTTATGGATGTGCGGTTGCCGTGTATGTCATACGTAATCTTTATAGGAAGACCGTCCTCTGGTGTGGCGCTCTGCAACAGACCGCTCGGATAGTAAGTATATTCCACAGCCTTGCCGTTGGTGATCACTGACTCAAGCCACCCCTCCGCTGTCATTGTCTTGGCGACAGTGCCGTCTGGAGAAGTCATTGTGGTTGTAAGGCCGCTATAGCTGATGGATGACTCTCCTTCAGGCCTTGTCACTTTGATTGTACGCCCGTATTGGTCATAGCCGTACTGCTCCGCCCACTCGCTTGGGGTTGGTTCGTAGGATGGCATGGAGACTCGTCTAAGTGTGCCGTCTTTGTTGTACTCCTGAACCACATACACATCCTTGCCGCCAAAACTCTTCTGCTTTCTGCAAACCTCACGACCGTCTGACGTGTACAGAGTGCTTACCGCTCCACTGCCTGCGGTGAACTCATCTATGATGTACGCAGCATTGTAGGGGTTGCCCTTGTCTGCCCACCTGCGCTCTATGGTGTGGCGCACACCGCCTTGAGACTGTACAGACGTAAGAGCATCAAACGAGTCATACTCATACTTGGTGGTGCGCCCGTAGGCGTCTGTCTCTGACATAAGAAGGCCACTGTTCTTACGCCACTTGTATGTAGTATTCTCTCCAAGAACGTTGGTCTTGGAGATTATGTGGCGGCCGTCTGCTTCATACTCAAACTTCTCCGTGCGCATACTTGTGCCGTCTCCTGCACTTTTCTCTGTACAGTTGCCAAATACGTCATACTTGTATGTGACCATAAGGCCGTCTTTGTTCTCTGAGGTGAGATTCCCTCGCTCATCATACGTCATACGAGCCTCATGACTCTCACTCTTGCTGCCGTAGCTGTGTGTGGCCATAATGCTTACAGGTTTGCTTGCGCACCATGCGCCTGCACTGACATATTCCATGACCTGAGTGATTGTACGCTTGCCGCTTTTTGTCTCTACCGTAAGCGGGTTGCCGTAGGCGTCATAACTCTTGTAGCCCGTGGTCTGGCTTACGCCTGTAAGAACGTCATAATCAACCTGCTGGGTAAGGTTGCCTGTCTTGGCGTCATAAAGATATGATGTCCTCTGGACTAACTTGCCGTTTACGCTCGCCTCCGTGCGGTCAAGCTGAGGAAAGGAGTTTACTGCTGAGTAATAGGATGTAAACTCACGGCCGCTCTCCGCATTACGCTGGATTACTTTGCTAAAGCCGAGGAACGCGTTCTTCTCCTTACCGTATAACATGCCGCTGTACTCATAAACCATACTACCGCTCTCACCTGATGAGTTGCTGCTCTTCACCTCTGACACACGCCACTTGTACATCTGGGGAATGACACCGTTGCAGTCCACACTCTCGTACTTGACGCTGGTCTTGTTTCCAAGACCGTCCTCTATGCCAACTATCTTGTCAAACAGTCTGGACGGGGAGAGCTCCACCACCCCGTCAAGGCACTCCATGTAGCGCTGGCCCTCTGTGCCGTCATTTATCTCCGCCATGACCGGATAGTACCGGCTAACCTGCTTCTCCTTGGACGACTTGGGGTTAAGGGTCTCATTCTCTGCCGTGGCAACCTCCGTAAAACTGTCATTCATGGAGACGTACAGGCGCACGCTCTTCTCATCTGTAACCATGACGTCTGACCTGCCGTCTGAGTTCACGTCTATCACTGATATGCTGGAGCCTTTCTTAAGATTGAGAGACTCGCCCATGTTTGTGCAGGTGAACGCCTTGCCTGTGGACAGATATACGCACGCACTTAAGTTGTCTTTCTTCTCACTCTTCAGTGTCAGGAGGTCTGTTATGCCGTCTCCGTTGAAATCGCCGGTGGTTACTTTGTAAGAGTTGTTCCTACCCACGTTTATGTTGTTCTGCATTATACGGACGAAAGACCCGTTCTGCTCCTCGTAAAAGTGTATGTCCCCGTTATTCATTGGCACGTACATGAATTCACTCTTGCCGTTGCCGTTCACATCTGTGACATCAAACTTGCCGCTGCCTTGAAGAGTGACATTCTTGCAGCTTGGAAAATCGCCTTTAGCCTTAGACGCCAGAGACAATTTCGCATCTCGGGAGCCGTCATCGCTAGTGATTCCTGTACTCATCATACTCATGATTACGCATAAATACCAGGGGGCGCTGGTAGCTGGCTGAGCCAGTTCATTATAAAGGGGCAGGAAACGTAGCCTGCCGTCTCCGTAATAGTCACCAGGAAGCTCCGCTATCCTGTACGCCATTTCTGAGCCATAGTAGCCGTCTATCAGGGTGGTGTCGTTCTTTCCTGTGTATTCCTCAAGGCTCCGCCATTTGTAGGTGCCGGTGACAGAGTCTCGCCTGCCCACCTTGTGGGTCACTGTACGAAGATAGTTCCAGTTGCCGCCTGACTCTTCTCCAATAATGTCTGAGTGTGTGGCTATCAGCTCGTTGACACCGTCATGGTCTATGTCATAGTACATGATGTTGTCAAAGCGCTTACCGTTTAACGTGTACTCATCTTTTCTATTTGAGTCTTTGTAGACAGACAGTGGCTTGTCCTTACGGACAAACGCTATGTTTGACGCTCCTTCTCCGGTGCAGTTGCCCACCGCCATGTCAATAACATCCTTCCAAAACGGCAGGGAGGACTCTGATGGGTCCTTCACGCTCTTTATGGCGTAACTGTTCGGGCTCCATGTAAAGCTGGTGGCGCATAGCTCCTCACCGCCGCCGCTGCAGCTGATGCCGGCAAGACGGTTGCGGTCTTTGTACACTCCGCTCTCCTTATAGGTGAGTGTGTACTCCCTCAGCACCGTGACGCCGTCTCCAAGTACACGAACCTTGCTCAGACGGACACTGTTTCTAAACTGTCTGCCGCCTACAAACTGTGTGGTGACTATAGGTGACTGCTTAAAGTCAAACGCTATCACGCTCTCATAGCCTGCGCCGCTCTTGTTCTTGCCGTACACAACATAGCTTGTGCCTGGTGTAATGTCACTGACGTACGGGCTAAGGCCTATAAAGCTTATGTAGTTGCCGTTTGCGTCCTCTATCTCTGTAAGCGGCCAGTCATAGACGCTGCCGTCTCCGTCTGCTCTGCCGAACGTCAGGGTGAGGCCGCTCTTTGTATAGGCCTTGAAGTACCTGAAGCCTGACGCCTGTGGCTCAAAACCCACTATGCGCACATACGTGTCACGCTCAGTACGGAACTCCGTATCACTGCCCTCCACCTTCTTAAGACGCACGCCGTCAAGGTATAGGGCGTCACTTGAAGTGTACTCCACCGCAGAGACAACGCCATCCTGATGAAGGTTCTTAGGACCTCTTGCTATGGCGGAGATACCGCCTATGCTCCAGCCGCAGCCCATGAGACCGTCGCCCATCTGGCTGCTATATACAAACTTCAACTCAGGCTTAAGCCCGTTAGGTCCCGCTGGGCACTCTATGGGTATCTCATAAGTGGCAGCGCCTGTTGGGCTCACATTGAACAGGCCTGGAATGGCGCCTACTGCGTTAGCACCAAATGCACAAACTGATGTGCAAAACACTATAACAAAAGCAGTTATAGATAAGTAAAAGCGTTTCATAAACTATTGAATTTCTTGATGGCGCAAAAGTATAAACAAAATTCACATTTATTAACATAGTGTTAACAAATGTGAATTTTGTGTGAAATATTTTAACAATTGTATTACATAATTGTAACAAATGTTAAAATAGAATGTTAACGGTTAATGGTTCTAATCTCTATACAAGTATGAAGACTGGTCAAATAAGAATTTTGATAGATAATGGTAGCCAACACAAGCGCCAGTGGTACCACCGATACCAACAGCTACAGCTCCATAAGTACAACGTAATGCGACTCCTCTCATAGCAATACCAACCGGCTGCAAATAAATCTTAGAGATAAAATTCACTGAATTATCCCAAAAACCTTGCATAACTCCACTTCCCACAGGTTGTAAGGATGATGCGGTATAATTAAGGTCCGCCCCAACTGCGACCTGCATGGAAGAACCTACTGATGGAGCTACCTCAGTAGAAGAACCAACTGATTTAATCACAGACAAAGCATCGCCTCCTTCACTACTAGCAAAAGCTCCCGACTGAACATCTGAGATTGAAGGCGTAACACATGGTGACTCAGCAGCGGGGGGCAACTCACCTGGAGTAATCACATTTCCTCCCTCTGAGAAGATTTCAAGAACGCCTTCTTGAGACATATATTCAGCAGAAGCTGAAGCATAATAAGAGTAGAAGCCATAGCACCCCGCTCCAATTGCCGCACCTGCCGCCATACCTATAAGAGAGCCTAGAGCAGCATAATTCGCCAATTCCAAGCCATCGGCCTTTTTTGCAAGACCATATACGGTTCCTCCAACTGTACCTACAGTTCCACCAATTGTAGAACCTAACTGAGTAAATGTCCATAGCGTTTTAGCAGCCATAAGTGCTGAAACAGAAGAACCAATAAAGTATCCTGAGACAGCACCCAAGCATGCTCCTATTCCAGTTCCAATGAGTGCACTCTTTGCTAAATCCCAACCGGTATAACCTTTGTTATAGCCATACCATAATCCAGCTCCTGTTCCTAATACAGCTCCTACGGCAGCACAGATGCCAACACAAGCAAGAATACCAATATTACCGCTTGGGTCCACATAACTTAAAGGGTTGCCAAAACAATAAAGATAACGGTT
>JAEEGL014489554.1_pt1 | contig 24442 bp, 19 predicted proteins | sample 9134231 | NCBI WGS metagenome assembly JAEEGL01 (sample SAMN16246548, study PRJNA631951) | gut metagenome | biome: gut microbiome; feature: rumen; material: fiber-attached | host: Bos | place: Iran: Karaj | collected 2018-10
ACTGCAGACTCTGCGCAGTCGATAGCAACGTTACCACCACCGAGAACTACAACATTCTCACCAACTGGAAGTGGCTCACCAAGATTGATTGCACGAAGGAAATCAGCATTAAGGTATACGCCTGGAAGGTCATTTCCTTCAAGTGGAAGTCTATTTCCTGCGTGTGTACCAACACATGTAAATACAGCATCAAATCCTTGAGCCTTAAGCTCTGTAGCAGACTTAACATCGCAATTGCATTTGATTTCTACGCCAATTGACTGAATTTCAGCAATTTCCTTATCAAGAACCTCTCGAGGTAATCTATATGAAGGAATACCATATCTCATCTGTCCACCAGCTTGTGGAAGCTTCTCAAAAATAGTAACTTCATGACCAAGCTTCTTGAGATAATATCCTGCTGTAAGACCTGCAGGGCCTGCACCAATAACAGCAACCTTCTTGCCTGTTGCTGGCTTCTGGAATGCCTTCTCTTTCCAGCTTCCATCATCCTGGCTAGCAGCAAATCTCTTAAGATTTCTGATTGAAAGTGGTCCATCTAAATGATTTCTCTTACACTGAAGCTCGCATGAGTGAACGCAAATATAACCAAGTGATTCTGGGAATGGAGCCTTCTCACGAACTACTGCTGCAGCTGCTGCAAAGTTTCCTTCTTTAATGAATCTGATGTACTTAGGTACATTAATATGAGCTGGGCATCCCTCACTACATGGAACTAATTTCTGCTCACGGCTAAGCCCTGCATCATCCTTAAATACACCAACCTTGTCACGAATAGAACCAGTTGGGCAAACCTCAACACATGCACCACAGAACTGGCAACCTGCTTCTTCAAGGCTGTTTCCATTGATGACAACCTTCATTCTGCCATCAACCTTTTCGAATTTAAGAGCACCAACACCTCTAAGCTCTGAACAAGCACGTACGCAACGTCCACAAAGGATGCAACGATACATTTCATGAAGCATAAGTGGGTTTTCTTCATTCTCAATAAGTGGAAGCTTCTGCTCACGGAATTCTCTACCAGCATCACCGACATACTGAGATATTGAAGCAAGCTGACACTTACCATACTTAGGACAGCCTACACACTCACTTGGATGAGTTCTGAACATAAGCTCAACTGAAAGCTTACGAACCTTTTCAGCTGTCTCCTCTTTTGTGCTTATAACCATGCCTTCCTTTACCTTTGTTGAGCATGAAGTAATAACACCATCTACTCCTTCCTGCTTAACAACGCAAAGACGACATCCACCATTTGGATGTAAATCATCGTGGTGACAAAGGTGTGGAATGTAAATTCCATTATCAAGAGCTGCCTCAAGGACAGTTTTTGACTCGTCGCACACAATTGCCTTGCCGTCGATTGTCAAATTAACATTTGCCATAATCCTAGACTCCTTAAAAAAATATCTTTAGAAAATAAAAACCTAATATAAAATCTATCCCAATTAACAGCTTTTATTTTATGAAAATATATGAATTGGTTCTTTCTATTAATTTTATTTTTTGTTTAACTATTTTGCGCAAACTTAATCATAAAAAAAAAGCCATGCAACAAATCACTTTAATTTATTGCATGACTTTTTGATAATGATTATCATTATCTTCCTTTGATTAACTTAATAATTCCCCTGATAATTCCACGAATAATGGCAAAAATCAGGAACATTAACATGAATCCCCACACACCAAAAACTATGTCTTCAAAGTCCATTACACCAGAGTTTGTGACTTTCTGACCAATTTCTATTGCAAAGGTTGTCAATATAACTAACGTAAAAACATATATCCAAGTAATTGCAAGTACATGGTCTCTTTTTGCAAGCAAGGTAAACAACGGATGTATGAGAAAAACTAGCGACATTCCAAAAATACCTATTATTATGAAATGCAATTCTTTATCTGTAAAATTCGCCTCATAAGCATCGTTTAAACTTAAAAAATAGGTGTGCAGTTCAGTGATAATATCAATTATTCCATATAAAAATGTGTTCATAAAATGTCTCTCCTGTGTTAAAATCCTCATAGAAATAAAAATCTCTAGCTGGAGGATAATTTATGGGTAATGTAATTGTAGCTCAGTCTGGCGGACCTACAGTAGCAATCAACGCTAGTCTCGCCGGTGTAATTGAAGGAACAATAGGTTCAAACTATGATAAGATCTACGGCTCTATCAACGGTATCACAGGTATTCTAAATGATAATGTTATCGACCTTTCATCTATCGTTGCAGCCGACCCTCATTTTCTTAAACGTCTCAAGACAACACCTGCTATGTATCTAGGTTCATGTCGTTTTAAACTCCCTAGTCTTGACTCAAATGACCCTATATATAATACATTATTTGAGCAATTTAACAAATATGATATTGAAGCATTCTTCTATATTGGAGGAAACGATTCTATGGACACTGTGGACAAGCTTTCTGCTTATGCTACAAAGCTTGGTTCAAAAATTAGATTCGTAGGTGTTCCAAAAACAGTTGATAATGATTTATGCGTTACAGATCATACTCCAGGTTTCGGTTCAGCTGCCAAATACATTGCCACATCAACAATGGAAGTAATCTTTGACGCACAGATTTACGACAATCCTAGCGTTACAATCATCGAAGTTATGGGTAGAGACGCTGGCTGGCTTACAGCTGCCACATCCCTTGCAAAGACAGAATGCTGTGACGGTCCTGACCTCATCTATTTACCAGAGGTTCCATTCGACAAAAAGCAGTTTATCGAAGATGTTCGTTCAGTTCTTTCTGAAAAGAAAAATGTTGTTGTTGCTGTTTCCGAAGGCATTAGAGATAAGGACGGAGAATATATTTCAGCATCAACTGGCACTCTTGACAACTTTGGTCATGCACAGCTTTCAGGTGCTGGCAAGACCCTTGAATATCTTGTAAAGGATGAGCTTGGTGTAAAGGTTCGCTCAATCGAGGTAAATGTTCTTCAAAGAGCTGCTGCACATATGTCATCACTTACTGATATCAACGAATCAGAAGCAATTGGCAAGAAGGCTGTTGATATTGCAGAAGAAGGCATCACTGGCGCCATGGTCACTATGGAGCGCATCAGCAATGCACCATATGAAATTAAATTTGACTATGCAAAGATTGGCGAGATTGCCAACGAAGCAAAAGAAGTTCCAAAGTCTTGGATTAATGAAACTCACAACGGTGTTACTCATGACATGGTTTCATATCTCAAGCCTCTCGTCATTGGACTTCCAGATGTAGAATACAAAGATGGACTTCCTGTTTATGTAAGTAGATAATTATAGTAATAAAAAAAGCAGCATAGCTGCTTTTTTTATTACCAACATAAACTATCATCGAAGTCTTCTAGCGACGGGTCCACCGGTTCTTCCTTGAGAATCGTACGCATATAGCGATTTACTTCTGTTCTCATATCACGTCTAGTTCCATCAAGTGGCACCATGAGATTATGGTTCACCCAAATCCAGTGAATTCCACGTTTTCTTGCCTCTTCTTCAAATAGTCCATGATATCCAGACATTGCCTTACATCCGATGTGAACATACATAATTACCATGTCTGCATTCATCTGCTCACATATTCTGAATAGGTCCTCAACGCCTGTCTCATAACCACCATTTGAACGGTTTCTCATAATCATATTTTCGTATAAATATCCTAAATCTAGTAACGCCTGCTGCTTATCTGTAGTACTAACCATCTCTGTTGAAACGCAACAAAGCATGTCATTAATCGGTACTATTCCCCAGCAGTTCATTAACCAGTTTGGAAAGGCTGTATAATACGCAGCCTGTACCCCCCAAAGAATTGCTCTGTGGCGATATTCCTTACAAGCCATTTCCTTTTTCTGATATGCCTTTGTTGCAAGGGCTGTAATTTTTTTATCAGTATCAAGGAATATAGGACTTCTACCACCTGCAGCCATATAAACACCATACCTATAGAATCCCAGTGTCGCACCTAAAAGCTGTGGATAAGGAGTCTTATTTATTTCAAGCCACTCCAGGAATTCCTTTGTCTCCTCGTTAAAACGCGCCATGTTCTCGAAGAGATAATTCCAATCATACTTCTCGCCTGTATGCTCCTCTATAAAATGAATAGCATTTAGAATCTCTTCTCCCGCATATTCCTGAACGCTCTCCTGTCTATGGCGGATAGGTGCTGCCAACTGGAATGTCGGGATGTTCATACTGCGGGCCATAAGTCCGCCGCCCATCAACGAACCATCACAGGTTGTGTTACATTGAATTGCACAAGAACCAATCATTGGCAAATCATCTTCTAGCGCTGCTCCTAATTCTGCCGCTGGCATAGGGCAAACATCTCCAGGCACACCATATTCGTGAGTCTTGTCAACATAATGCATTACACCGTTTTGGCACATAAATGAGCTCGTATAAATGGCTGGCACCTCATAGCTCACCCATTTTAGATTTCTAAAACCGCCCATCAATGTACTCATCATATTCTCATCGAACACAACCATTTTCTTTGATAGCTCTGTATCATTTCCAATTTCAGGGTCAGCTTTGAATATATCAGTAAGGGATATTGTCATATCAATGATAATTAAGCCAATTCCTTCATGAGCCAATCTCAATGCAGTGCCCCTCAGGCCCTCTGTATGCCTATCCATAAAACCTGGCACTGCCAAGTAATTGCTCATCCATCTATATCTAAAGAAGCCTTTAAAGTTGTTTGGCTTCATCATAAATTTTGCGAGAATAAACAAGTAGTACAGCCAACGAGTGTAGTCATACCAAGTATCCTTTAAACCTCTCCACTCACGACGGCGTCTAGGTCTCCTGCCTGAATAAAGGACTTTTCCAAGCGGTTCACTTCCATGTGCTTTTCCCATTACTTTGTCCCCCTTTCAGTCTTTTCTTTTGCCAATTTTTTGAGCTCTACTCTCTCCACAAAAGCTTGTATTCTAGTACGCAACTGTCCAGAGGAACGTACAGCATAAGGTCTATCTACCGAAAGAACGGGATATCCATATTCTTCATCCATAATATGAAATGCCGCAGCTCTCTCATATCCCCAATAGTCGCAGAATTTTATCTGCTGATATATCAAGCCATCAGCCTTGTATTCCTTGGCAAGGTAATCCACATATTCGCGGCGCTCAATTACTTTTTCTTGGTTAAAAAATCTAGGACACTTTCCCCATTCAAGATAAGTTCGACAAATCTGGGTAAGCGCATCCTCTTCATCATTTAGCTCAATGACCTGTCGGCCAGGCAACGAACCAAAACAATATCTATCAGCAACTACAAGTGCGCCACACTCCTCAGCAAGCTTGATGAACTCTGGGTCATCAATTTCAGAGCCTACCATAACCACGCGAATTCTGTGTGTGTTATGGTCGTCCGGTTCACGAGTTTTTAACTCCTCCAAAGTCTCTGCCAACTTATCCTTTATTAAGTACTTTGGACAACAATAGCTGGCAAGGCAAAGCACTGCAAATTCATAGCCTGTAATCACAGGATTTTCAGCCTTTCGATATTCACCAATCTCAGTAAGTAATCTACTAATTTCATTTTGCTCTGCAATAGCCTTACGCAAAGCAACATCAGAAACATCGATACCATACACTCGTTCAAGAGGTTCAAGCACACGAATTTTCATTTGCTTAACATAATGCTTTAATGCTGTCTCATCAGATTTCATTGGCACATCTGAATATGTAACAAAGAATTTTTCTTTAGTATTTAGATTAAGCTTCTCAATATTCTCAACACAACGATTCATCTGAGCGCAAGCATCCGGCGCAATAATGCAATCCAGGAAATTAAAGCCACCTTCTATTGCTCGTTCCAGATAAGCTCTACATGCTTCGCATAATGTTGAGCTCATATAGTATGTTCCCATCTCAATGGAACCTGTACGAGGTGCTCTAAGCCGCACGGAAAAACATCCAGGTAAATTCAGCAACGGCTCTGGAATTTGGAAACACACATGGCCAATTGCAATATTTCCATCCTCCTGTCCTTTTCTATCTAAATCATTGTATGACTCTTCTAGCAATTTCTCGAAGTAGTAAATATGTCTTAAATCTTTCAAGTAATAAACCTCTCATTACCAATAATTATTAAAGCCCAATTCAATCAAGCGATTTGACTCATAGTATCTCATAGAAACAGTATTTCCATCAAACATTGTTCTATTCTTTCCACCTAAAACAACAGATATAACTGTCTTCCCTTCACGCTGGGCAACTGAAACAAGACATTGTCCTGCTCTGTTTGCAGACCCAGTCTTTCCTCCTATAACGTAAGGATTGTAGTATGCACTTCCTGGCACAATTAGAGAATTTGAATTCACAAGTGTTCTCGGTGTAGCGCAAAGATTTGTCGCCGGAATAGTTGCACTGGTAATTCCGAAATACTGGTTAAAAAGCGGATGGCCAATTGCTGTTGCTGTAATCAGATACAGACTATAGGCATTAGTATACATTGCCTTATCAGGATAGCCCGAAGGATTGGTAAAGTTTGTGTCTACACATCCTATCTGAGCAGCTCTAGCATTCATTAATGCGACGAAATTGTCCACCGAACCAGCTATTAATTCTCCCAAAACATTGCATGCATGACAATCAGAGCTAACCATTGTAGCTGTCAGTAGTTGATCAACTGTCAACACTTCATCTGCCTGCAATCTAGGACTTACATGACTGGCATCTGATGGAACTGTCGCTAATGCAGTCCCTGAAACCACAACTGGAGTATCAAGGGAAATCTGTCCTGCCTCTATAGCCTCCACCGTGAGCAAGGCTGTCATTATTTTGGTGGTACTAGCAGGCTCTAGTCTATCTGTTGCCCCCTGTGTATAGATAAGCTTTCCTGTTGCTGGGCTAGCTACCAATGCAGCCTTTACGTCAAAGCTTGTTAATCTATATGCAGTTGTATTTGGATACATGGTAAGAGCTTGTTGGGAAATATAGTACTGACCATCCTCCAATGCAACTTGCCAAAAGCCGTTGCTTGTCGTGCCCACTACCTGTACTGCAGTATTAACTGGCAGTGTTCTTACAAAAGTAGAAGCATCAGCATCAGAAAAGACCTCAGCCCCCTCTGCTGCTAATAAAACTCCCTCGGTAGCAGTTACTGTATATGCAGCGGCCTGAACATTTATTGAATTAAAATCCGAAGCTATAAAAAGGGCTCCGGCCAATAAAAATACAGCTAATCTCGTTAATAAACTCTTTCTCATTCTCCCTCGAATCAAATTACAATTTCTCCACAACTTTATGATACTTTTTATATTGTAACAAAGGTAAAACTGCCTTATCAATTAAATATTCTTCATTTTTTATAAAAAAACTGTTGACATACAAAATTTAATTGTGTACAATCTAATCATAAAAATTAAATTGTGCGCAATCGAATATTAACTTTGGTTTGAATTATTAATTATCTAGGAGGTAGAAAATGGGATTCTATGATTTAACAGTTGAACAAACAAATGGTGAGCAGCTTGCAATGAGCGATTTCAAGGGAAAGGTAGTAATGGTTGTTAATACAGCAACAGGATGTGGTTTCACTCCTCACTACAAGGATATCGAAGCAATTTATGAAGAATATCACGAAAAAGGATTCGAGGTTGTAGACGTTCCTTGCAATCAGTTTGCAGGTCAGACACCTGGTACAGATGATGAGATCCATGAATTCTGCCAGCTTAACTACAATACACAGTTCCCTCAGATGAAGAAGGCTGACGTTAATGGTGAGACTGCTATCGAATTATTCAAATATCTTAAGACTCAAAAGGGATTTGAAGGCTTCGGAAAAGGTCCTGCAGCTCTTGCAATGAGCGCGATGCTAAAGAAAATTGATAAGGATTACAAGAACAATCCTGAAATCAAGTGGAACTTTACAAAGTTCATTATCGACCGCGAAGGTAACGTAGTTGCTCGCTTCGAGCCAACTGCATCAATGAAGAAAGTAGCCGAATGCGTTGCCAGCTTAATATAAGCACCAAAAAAGAGCTCTTACGAGCTCTTTTTTGGTGCTTATATTAAAGATAAAACGTTTATGCAGTCATCGCAGATTAAATCGCCATGCTCTAATAAGAATGCTCCATCGAAGCTTTCTGTAAACATCTGACTTGCAAACTCAGCTATTACTAAAATAACTGCTGAAATCTGTCTGCGTGTAAGCTCGAAGTTGAGCTTGATATAGTAGTCATCGCCATAGCGATACAACGCACTTTGAATACCCTCATATTTAGGCACATGCTTACACAATTCGATACATGAATCTAAATTTGGAAGGATTGCCCACAATGGTGTATCCAAATATTGATCTGTAACCTCATCCTTGTTATCCTGTAACACTGTAGCATTCTGTACAGGTACATCAGCTGTGCTAGCTGAAATTGCAGGAGGAGTATTCTTTGTTGTTGAAAGAGTCTCCTGTAATCCTGTTAGGTGCTTCTTTAATTCCTCTATTGCAGTTGCCAGTCCTGAACTTGAATCTGGGGATATAAGTAATGCAACATCTCCCTGTGGCATAACTGTCATCTGTACACTATAAGCTTTAGCGTGGGTCTCAATACCAAGTGTCTCACACGCCTCTGCTAAAATGTCCCTGATAAAGCTTTGGGTTTTTTCCTGGTCACTGACGAAATCTCCAAGCTCCATGCCGTTCTGTTCCATTTCTTCTTTGGTGATGACGCATCTAATCTTGTCCTCACCTATCTTCTTGAACTTCATCAGCTCCCCTCCTTTCACATAGTGTGTCGACGTAAATAAAGTTTAGCAAATCGATGTAAAAGTGTCACGGAAATATCTGAGAATTTTATCTGACTTTTCTGTGAACTTAGGGATAAGTGTCGTGCAATTCCTGTTCTTACTTTACAATACCAACTAAATCATTAACATCTTGAATATTCTTGCGTATCATATATTCCTTCATTCCTGAAAGAATGTCAAGAGTTGCTGTTGGGTTGTAAAAATTGGCTGTTCCTACCGAAACTGCTGTTGCTCCGGCTAGCATCATTTCAACTGCATCCTGCCATGTAGAAATACCACCCATACCGATAATAGGGATACTTACAGCATTTGCACATTCGTAAACCATTCTCACTGCTATTGGATGAACTGCTGGACCTGACATACCACCGGTCTTGTTTGCTAGAACAAAGCTTTGACGCTCCACATCGATTTTCATTCCTGTAAGAGTATTTATGAGTGAAATGGCATCTGCACCGCCTGCCTCTGCTGCCTTGGCCATTACCTTGATGTCCGTAACATTTGGAGATAGCTTCATGACTATTGGCTGTTTTGCATGAGCTTTTACCAAGCGAGTAATTTCTTCAACGGCCTTTGGATCCTGTCCGAAAGCAATTCCTCCCTCTTTAACATTAGGGCAGGAAATATTGATTTCCAACATATCCACTCGGTCTTCAGAAGATAATCTATCAACCACTTCAATATATTCTTCGGCTGAATGTCCACAAACATTAACCAGAACTTTTGTATCTTTGAACTGTTCTAAAAATTTTAAATCTCTCTCACAAAAAACCTCTACGCCAGGGTTCTGCAAGCCAATGGCATTAAGCATTCCAGAACGAACCTCCGCGATTCGTGGTGTAGGATTTCCAGGCCATGGAACTGATGCCACACCCTTTGTAACAACTGCCCCAAGCTTATTTAAATCAACAAATTCTGAGTACTCCATTCCCGAACCAAATGTTCCAGAAGCCTCCATAATTGGGTTTTGAAATTCCACTCCTGCGATAGTAACTTTTGTATTCATTAGAGCTCTACCTCCGTTGATAAAAATACTGGTCCGTCCTTACATACTCTCTTGTTTTTTACATGACTATGGTCATCAACTTCCTTTGATTGACAAACACAACCAAGACATGCGCCCACGCCACAAGCCATTCTCTCTTCCATAGAAACATAGCACTTGATATTATGCTCTGCTGCATATTCGGCCACGCCTCTAAGCATAGGCTTTGGTCCACATGCATAAATCACATCGGCTGTAAGCTCATTATCCTTCATGGCGTCCACAACAGTGCCATGTACTCCGACAGAGCCATCATCTGTTGCAATAATTAAGTCTGACGCAACATCGGTAAACTCCTCTGTAAGGAACATGTCATCGTTGCGATATCCCATAACAGCAATAACATCCCCGCTTAACTGCTTTGCCAACTCAAGCATTGGAGGCACACCAATTCCACCGCCCACTACAATGGCAGTGTTGCCCTCAAGAGGGAAGCCATTTCCAAGAGGTCCCATAACCTCTATTTTGTCTCCCTGACAAAGCATTGCAAATTCCTTTGTGCCCTCTCCAACTACTCTAAACACAACTCTAAGTGTGCCCATATCTTTATTGATTTCACAAATACTGATTGGACGTGGAAGCAGCTTGCTACCATCATTTGAGAATATATTTATAAACTGTCCCGGTACAGCATAAGCTGATATTTCTGTTGCGAGAACAAGCGAAAATACTCCGTCCGCTAAATTCTTTGCTTCTACAACTGTTGCTTTTTCTTTTACCTTCATTATTATCTCCTTTTTCTAGCTTCCCCTTGGGGGAAGCTGTCAGCGTCAGCTGACTGATGAGGGGCTAATTAAGTGCTCCTCTTATATCTGCAAGCATATCTTCAACTGCAGCTCTACTTGCTTCTGCAAAATTCTCTTCACCGTATTTTGCATATTTTTCTTGCTGATATGCTGCAATTATTCCACGGCTAGAATTTACTATTGCTCCAAGTCCATCCTTGTTGAAGAAGTTTACAAGATCTGCTCCCTTTCCACCCTGAGCACCATAACCCGGCACGAGAATATATGTATGTGGCATGAGTTCTCTAAGTCTTGCACCCATTTCAGGATATGTAGCTCCAACAACCGCACCTACATTTGAATAGTTACCTTCTCTTGTATCTGCTCCCCACTCTTCAATCTTTTCTGCCATATGCTCATAGAGTGGTCTGCCGTCAATAAGTCTATCCTGGAATTCTCCAGATGAAGGATTGGAAGTTTTACAAAGTACAAAGATTCCCTTGTCTTCTTCCTTGCAAACATCAACGAAAGGCTTTACTCCATCAGTTCCAAGGTATGGATTTACAGTAGCCATATCCGCATCAAATCCCTGATACTTGTATTCTCCAATCTGGACAGAACCAAGGTGACCGAGGGCATAAGCTGTAGATGTAGAGCCAATGTCACCACGCTTGATATCAGCGATAACCACAAGGCCAAGTTCCTTAGCATAATCAACAGTCTTTTTGTATGCAATCATTCCTGGAATGCCAAAGCTTTCATACATAGCAATCTGTGGCTTTACAGCCGGAATTAAATCTGCAGTTGCATCCATAATCTGTCTGTTGTAATCAAACATTGCCTCGCCAACTGCCTCAAGAGTCTGTCCCATTTCGTTCATATACTTCTCAACAAGCGTCTTTGGCATAAGCTTCATTGTAGGGTCAAGACCTACAACTATTGGTGCATTCTTTTCCTGAATCTGATTAATTAACTTCTGTATCATAATTTATCCTCCTAATCCGTCGGTTACGCCTACAAGCCTTAGCGTCTCTCCGCTCGACTAAAATGTCTCGCTTTAGAGACCTAAGAGCTTGATGTCTACCGACTCATCTAAATACTGTAAACTACTTCTCCACCATAGATTGTTTTTACCACCCTACCCTGAACCTTACGATTTTCATACGGCATATTCCTAGATTTGCCTGCAAAATCTGCAGCATGTATTTCATATTTAATTGATGGATCAAAAATGGTGATATCGGCAGCTTTCCCTGGTGCAATATTTCCAAGGTCATCTCTGCCAAGAATTCTAGCTGGATTTGAACTCATTAAGGCAGCCATTGTTAGTGGCGTAATAAGTCCTGAAAGTACCAACTCTGAATATGTAAGACTTGCGGAAGTCTCAAGTCCTACAATACCAAATGGTGAGGCAAAACCTTTTGACTTCTCTTCTGCTGTATGTGGTGCATGGTCAGTAGAAATGACTTCAAAAACACCCTCGGCCAAACCGCGACGAAGTGCTTCGCGATCTTCAAACGTACGAATAGGAGGATTCATTTTGTAATTGCCATCTCCCGGCACAATGTCATCCTCTGTAAGTGTGAAATGATGTGGGCAAACCTCCCCTGAAACTTTTATGCCATGAGCCTTTGCCTCTTTGATAATGTCATAGCTTTCCTTTGTTGAGCAATGGCAAAGATGAAGTGTTGCCCCGGTCTCTTCAGCAAGCATAATGTCACGAGCTTCAATTATATTCTCAACTGCGTTGCTAATGCCCTTTTCTCCCATGGAATCAGATTTTGCTCCCATGTTCATTACTCCACCCTGTACTAGATTAATATCCTCACAATGGGCAAGTACTGGAATATCTGCCTTTGCAACAAGCTTCATTGCCTCACGATAGAGACCTGAATCCATTACAGATTTGCCATCCTCTGAAATTGCTGGAATTCCTGCATCAATCATTCCTTGTAAGTCAGAAAGCTCCTTGCCTTCCATCCCCTTTGTCACGGAGCCAACCTGAAGAACTCGAGTCAATCCAACTTCATTCCCTTTCTCGTGAACATATTTCACAAGCTCAGGATTATCCACAACAGGCTTTGTGTTAGGCATTGCAAGGACTGTTGTAACCCCTCCGCGGACTGCTGCCTTTGAACCAGTCTCAATGTCCTCCTTAGCCGTCTGTCCTGGATCTCTGAAATGTACGTGCATATCGATAAAGCCAGGGAACACGAAGCACCCCTTTGCATCGATTACCGTATCAGAAAAAACGGGAACAATTTCAGCCTCTACAGCTGAAATACTGTTCCCGTCTATCTTAATATCCATTATTTTATCTGTGTTTGTTGGTGGGTTTAAAACCCTTCCGTTTTTAATTATAAGGCTCATTATTTACCTCTCTTATTTTAAACTGTCAATAGTATAGCAAACTCATCCTTGCCTAACAAGACATTAAAATTATTTCTACAACACAATTTCTACATATTAGTTTTATAGAATAGTTTCTACCACATCTCAGATACAAAATACCTACTAATTCATATTATAGGAAAGGGGACATTATGCGAGTTATTGAAAAAAGGGTTAGGGTAATACAGTACCTTATGGTTATTGTCTTATCCGTACTGATGTTAATTAATGTACTATGTGCGCAGACATCAGCAACCGCAGCTGAGTCAGATCCGCTATCATTATGGACCGACGGCTGTGAATCTAAGGAGGCACTTGTTAATTACATTACTACAATTACCGATGAATCAAGTGCTGACTTCATCCCGGTTCAAGATAGAATAGCTGTTTTTGATTTAGATGGCACTCTCTTCTGCGAAACGGATCCTGTTTACTTTGATCATATGTTACTGCAGTATCGTGTTTTAAGCGATCCTACATATAAAGACCAGGCAAGTGAATTCGAAATCGACGTTGCCAATAGAATAACTGAGTTTGCCGAAACTGGCACATATCCTTCTGATATGTCAATTGCCCATGGCCAAGCTGTAGCTTCAGCTTTTTCCGGTATGACATTGGATGAGTTTACTGCTTATGTAATTAACTTTAGAGAAACCCCAGCCAACGGTTACAATGGAATGACTAAGGGTGATGGTTTTTACAAGCCTATGATCGAGGTAATTAATTACCTTCAGGCCAATGATTTTTCTGTCTACATTGTAAGTGGAACAGACCGATTTATTGTACGAGGTCTTGTAGCTGGTAAGCTTCCAATTCCACCTTGTAATATTCTCGGTTCCGATGAGAGCTTAGTAGCATCAAATCAAGGAGATACAGATGGACTAGATTATTTATTCACCCCTGATGATCAGATTTTGCTGGGCGGAAATTTTATTGTCAAAGACCTAAAAATGAATAAGGTTTCTGCAATTGCCCGCGAGATTGGTAAGCAGCCTGTTCTTTCATTCGGAAATAGTTCAGGTGATTACAGCATGGACCAATATGTTATTAACAACAACAAATATAAGAGCATGGCTTTCATGTTATGTTGCGATGATACAGAACGAGAAAACGGAAAGATTTCCGCAGCAGAAAAAATGTACGCTGATTGTCAGACATATGGTTGGGTACCAATTTCAATGAAAAATGATTGGGTTACAATCTATGGTGATGACGTAGTGAGAAAATAATACAATAAGGGTCAGCCTGTTACCTCAACAAGCTGACCCTTATTTTTTCAGTCAAATTTAAAGCTTTGTAGTTACAAAAATATCGTAAATAGCCTTTACAGCTGCTTCGAAATCCTGGTTTTCAACTCCGATGATGATGTTTAACTCTGATGAGCCCTGATCAATCATACGTACATTTACATGTGCATGGCTGAGAGCTGAGAAGATACGACCGGCTGTACCACGTGTATTCTTCATTCCTCTCCCAACAACAGCGATAAGAGCAAGATCAGATTCGATTTCGATAGAATCAGGTGAGCAATTGCGGTGAATTGCAGAAACAACTGCCTGCTCCTTATTAATAAATTCATCTTCATGAACTACAACTGTCATTGTATCAATACCTGATGGCATGTGCTCGATACAAATTCCATTGTCCTCAAATGCCTGAAGTGCCTTTCTACAGAACCCAACCTCTGAGTTCATAAGTGACTTTGTAATAAGAACTGTACAGAAGCCCTTCTTTCCTGCGATACCAGTAATTACATACTCATTTCTCTGACCTGTGCTCTCTACAATCCATGTACCCTCGTCTTCAGGTCTATTTGTGTTCTTGATATTAATAGGAATACCTGCTGAACGTACTGGGAAAATAGCATCTTCATGAAGAACAGATGCACCCATGTATGAAAGCTCTCGAAGCTCCTTGTAGGTAATTGTCTGCATGCCAACTGGATTCTTTACAATTCTAGGATCACAAATCAAAAATCCAGATACATCAGTCCAGTTTTCATACACGTCAACTTTTGCAGCCCCTGCAACAATCGAACCTGTTACGTCAGAGCCACCTCTTGAGAATGTCTTTACACGACCATCCTTATCACAGCCATAGAATCCCGGAATTACTGCACGTGGATGCTCTTCCAAAGCTTTTCCAAGAGTCTTCATTGTCTTGTAAGAATTAAGATGGCCTTCCTCATTGAAGAAGATTACTTCCTTTGCATCAATAAAATCATAGCCTAAATACTCTGCCATGATTTTTCCATTTAAGTATTCTCCACGGCTAGCCAAATAATCTAATGATAAATCTGCCTTGATGTCCTCTGCGATTGTCTTGAAATCCTCTTCAAGGCTAAAGCCCTTTAATTCAAGTCCATCGATAATCTCATCATAGCGAGCCTTGATTGCTTTAAGATTCTCAGTAACATCCTTGCCTGCATTAGCATCTTCATATGTCTTAATGAGCATATCAGTTACTTTTGTGTCTTTGCTATTTCTCTTTCCTGGTGCAGATGGAACAACAAAAACTCGGTCCTCATCGGCACGAATGATATCACCTACTTTTTTAAACTGATTAGCATCAGCAAGTGAACTACCACCAAACTTAACAACCTTTTTCATTAAACTATTCCTCTTCCTACTAATATTATTCTCAGAATCAAGTATCACCCATTATAAACCAACGCTTTAGCGATTTAAAGTGCTAATTTATCCAAATATTTAAGAAAGTAATACTCTATCATTATCTAATTCTTCTCCAGCTCCCACTTTAAACTTCTCAAGCAGGTCTGCAACTGTTAATTTTGCCCTTTCTTCCCCTGTTGTGTCAAACACTATTTTGCCCGCATTCATCATAAGAGTCCTGTTTCCTACCTCAAGAGCCTGATGCATATTGTGGGTAACCATAAGACATGTGATTCCACGCTCAGCGACAATGCTCTTTGTAAGCTCAAGTACCTTTTCTGCAGTGGCAGGATCAAGAGCTGCTGTATGCTCATCTAGAAGTAAAAGCTTTGGTGTAACAAATGTTGCCATAAGCAAAGTAAGTGCCTGTCGCTGTCCACCTGAAAGTAAACCAACCGGCTGCTTCATTCTGTCTTCAAGCCCCATTCCCAGAAGAGCTAACTGCTCTCTAAACTTTGACTTGTCCTTCGAGCTTATTCTCGAGAATAGATGACTAGATGCGTGGCTGGCGCGCAAATATGCCAAAGCCATGTTTTCTTCTATTGTCATATTCGGAGCGGTTCCCTTTAATGGATCCTGGAACAAATGTCCAATTACTCGGCTGCGAACGTGCTCCTTTTTAAATGTAATATCTTCACCATCAAGGTAAATATTCCCCTCGTCAACTATGAAGGTTCCCGCAATGGCATTGAACATTGTAGACTTACCAGCCCCATTGGAACCTACGATTGTCGCAAAATCACCATCCTTTAAATCAAGGCTTAGATTTGTTAATGCTGCCTTTTCATTAACTGTGCCAGGATTAAAGGTCTTTGAAATATTATCAATTTTAAGCATTTTCCTTTACCTCCTGACCACGACGTCCTCTGTAATTTGAGAATTCACGCTTCTTGAGAGCCGCCTTCTTTCTCACGTAAGGCGTTGCGATTGAGATAGCAACTATCAATGCCGAAACTAACTTTAAAGCCTCTGCTGGCACAGACATTCTAAGTGCAATTGCCACTATGAATCTGTAAAGTACAGAGCCTAGGATTGTTCCTATAATCCTACGAAGAATACTTCCTTTGTTACCAATCAAAGACTGTCCAATAATAAGTGACGCAAGAGAAATTGTTACCATACCAGTACCAATATTAATATCAGCTGACTTTTGATACTGAGCAATCAACGCTCCCGACAATCCTGTTAGGGAATTGGCCAAGCACAATCCTACAGTAATAGTAAATGTTGGGTTAATTGATGATGACTTCACCATCTCTGCATTATCGCCTGTAGCACGAATTGACATACCAAGTGTTGTTCCAAGGAACCACCACAAGACAATAGCAATAATAGCCACAATAATAAGTGCTATAACCACCTTGTACCAATCACCGATAATACCGTTTCCTATTGTATCCTTGCCAATTGAGAATAATGTATCGCAACCAAATAGATTTGCAATTGACGAGAATCCCATAATAGCCAAATTCACTGTGTAAAGTCCTGTATTTACGATAATTCCCGCGAGAATAGATTCAACACCTAACTTTGTCTGCAAAAAAGCAGTTATGAATCCTGCCATTGCGCCGGAAATAATTGCTGCAAAAAGTGCAAGAATTGGGTGGCCCGCAAGAGTCACCATTGCTCCAACTGCACATCCTAGCGTAAAGCAACCGTCAGTTGTCAAATCAGCAATATTTAGAATTGTAAAAGAAATAAAAAGTGCTAAAGCAACTAGGGCGTAAATACACCCTAGTTCTAAAGCACTTTGAAATATCGAAATTGTAAATATAGACGACATTACTCAAACTCCTCTGCTGTCTGTATTTCTACGAAACCATCGCATAAATCACGAATTTTATCGTAGTCTAAGTTTAGAGCTTCTGCAGTATCTGTATTTACTGTAGCAGTTCCATTATCAAGAGTCTTTACTGGAAGTGTTGCTGGGTCCTTGCCATCAACCAAAACCTCCGCAACCATATTAGCTGTCTCTGTACCAAGAGTTGCATAGTTTACTCCATAACCAAGATATGCACCATTAAGTGCAAAAGAATCTGCACCACAGTAATGTGGGATACCTGCATCAATAAACTTCTCATAAATAGCAAGCTCAGAAGTCATTATTGTATTGTCAGTTGGTGTGAATACAGCCTCAACTCCCTCTGCAACAAGAGCATCTGCTGCAAGCATTACCTCATCATTTTTTGTTCCTGTTTTCTCAACATACTCTACGCCCTTTGCATCAAGATATTCCTTTGCAGCTGCAATTGGCGCTGCAGAAGCATCCTGGCCTTTATCATAAAGAAGACCTACTTTTTCCAAATCCCTATCCTGTGCAAACATTAAATCAAAAATAGCATCTGTATTCAATGCATCAGATGTACCTGTTACATTTGCCCCTGGTGCATCATTGCTAGCTACAAGTCCAGCTCCCTCAGGATCAGAAACTGCTGCAAATACTACCGGAATCTGATTATCCTCTGTCGCTGCCTGACAAATCATTGCTGTTGGTGTCGCAATAGGAACGAGAATATCAACCTCATCATTAATAAGCTCTGTAACAATCTGATTGATTGTTGTTGAATCAGCCTGACCATTGTAATAGTAATCTGCATATTCAAATGTGCAGCCCTTCTCCTCACCAAGTACATCAAGCTGCTTTTCAAGATTGTCAACAATCTGATTTAAAGAAGCATCATCAACATACTGAATGATTCCTACTTTATATACTGTACCTTCTGCTGCATTATCCCCTGAATTCTCACTGTCGTTGCTTGTGCTATTTCCACAGCCCACAAGCATTGTTCCTGCTAGAGTTGCAGCCAAAAGCATTGAAAACACTCTCTTTTTCATAGTTTATTCCTCCTCAAGCCTTCTACCTTACTAAATTAAATTATATTTTAACACAACACTTTAGTAAGTTAAAGTGGAAAATTATCAGAATAAACCACACTGCCATCCTGCAGAACCCACATAGCTTCCACGCCAGAAAGGCCCGCAATAAATGCCTGGCCTTCCTCTAGAGACATATTAAATACAGCCGTCGAAAAAGCATCTGCCCTTCCTGAATCATTTGTAACAATTGAGACCTGTTTAAATTCATCAGCTGGAAACAATGTGTCTGGATTTATAATGTGACAGTAACGCTTGCCATCTACCTCGTAGTATCTCTGATAGTCACCGCTTGAAACTACGCACTGCCCATTACTAATCTCTACAGCCTCTATATAGGCTTCTTCACTTTCGGTATCTGGATTCTGGATTCCAATATTATAATTCTTACCACCACTCTTTGTACCAATGCAAGAAATATTGCCTCCCACATTAAGCAAAATATGGTCAATCCCCTGTTCCTTGGCTGCCTCCACGGTGCATTGAACTGCATACCCCTTTGCAATACCTCCAACATCAAGTGACATTTCCGAATCCGCTAAATAAACCGTACTATTCTCGTCGTCTATAATAATATTCTCTATATCAATATGATTTGCAGCTTCCTCCAATTCTTCTAGTGATGGTAACGCTGCAGATTCCGGATTGGCATTCCCATTCTCCCTATAGGTATGCCAAATTGATAATACCGAACCCATGGCAATATTAACCTTACCATTAGTTTCGTAATATATTTCCTTACCAAATTCCAAAAACTCAATAATTTCTTCGTCGACTTCAATTGCTTTTATCCCAGCATTTTCATTAATAGTCTTCATGTTGTTAATTCCATCATAAGAATTGTATATGTCATAAAGATTATTGTAGTAAGTCAACTGCTCAATAATGAAAGCGGCATCTGAATTAAAATCATCTTCAGTTGTATCGTATCCATCTATTTCGGTTCTAGTATCAAACAAATCAAGTATGATTGTTGAATACTTGTCATAGCTAGTATTGCCTGCTGACGATGGCGAGAATACTTTGTAAATGATTAATGCCATTAATAATAGAATTGTTAATACTGATATTATTTTTCCCTTTTTCATAGTTTCGATTGTATCACAATTCTATTTTGTAAAACATTGAATAAAACAAATTCTAGCGTCCGTACTCAACTGGGCCTTTAGCATTATTTGTTGAATCATGGTCTATTCCTTTTAGCAAATCAGAATATTCATCAACAGTAACTGTCCCTGTTTCATCTTCAGCCTTTTGAAATGATTTGTGTTGTAAGGTGGCAACAGTTTTTGTAGGCGCACACTCTACTGTATTTGTTTGATGCTTTAAAAGAGAGCCTCCGTTGATTATATAGGCGCTGCACATTATTGAAATGCCAAGCAATGAAACAATAAATAATCTGTTAACCACCTTTACCATTTTTTCTCCTCCTTTTCTTAAATTAGCGTATTTTTTCTTTCTGAGTAGCATACTACTACTAATAATGCCCTTCGTCAATACTTTATTTCATTTTTTACAAAAAAATACCTCCGACTCTGTTTCCAGAATTGGAGGCGTATACTATTAGCCCTAATCAATGTGGTATTCAAGCTTCTGTAAATCTGTCAGCTCTTTATCCCCATATTTTTTTTGAGCTTCTTCTATTAATTCATTCATATTTTTAAATTTAAATGCACAAATGTCATTTGAATTTGCACATATTATCATTTGGGTTTCAGGAATGAAAACTCGGCCGTGCTCTATGTAGCTTAGCTCACCCATGCTATCCAAGTCTATGATAGACATTCCTACATAATTTGAAACAATAAGTCTATTATTCTGGATATCCACCTGACAATAATCATACTCATTAGTTTGACTAGCAAATTTCAAAACATACTCATCTTTTTCTAGATCATAAATTCTAAAATATAAATCAGCACCCTGGAGGTAAAGCTTTGTATTATCCTCTGAGAATTGTACAAGGCCTGTATAGCTTGTAGCATAAAAACTTGTATCGTCAGTGCACTCCATAGTTTCAATATCGTACACTCTCAAATGTCCATCATTTGATACAGTGGCCATCTGCTTTCCATCACTACTAATCCTAAGGATTTCACATCTGTAATCAGTAATAAGCTGCTCGCCTTTATTCTTTTCTACATCATATTTCTCTACAGAATGATTTCCAGAAATATTAAGGTAATAAATTGTCTTTCCATCATTTGTTATTACCGGATCAGAAAATGAAGCAATACTATTCTCTCCTTGGTTAACAACCTTCTGATCAGACATGCTAATAACAAAGAACTGATTTGAATATGTGAATAGTAAGTATTCTCCATTTTGAGAATAATGGCATTCAGCTGTGTAGCCATCAACATACTTTTCACTATCAAGCTTATCCTTTTTAATATCATAGGTATAAATTGAACCTCTTGAAGAAGGAACAACTATAGTATTTTCATCTGCATATCTGGCGTTATTATAGTCCGCATTTGGCACCGAAAATGAACCAGTCTCTTCTCCATTTGTAGCATCAATTATAGTGAAGCTATAGGAATAATCCGCATCCCCCAAGCTGCACGCCGCCACGTAAGAATCGCCTCTAGGACTAATTGCTGGAACCGAACTGATCCGGCTTTCCAGCTCGCTCTCGTAAAGCATCGATTCGTCCTTTGAATACTTCATGATAATTAAATCCGGACTACGATATGTTCTCGCCACTAGGTATCCTGATCTAATGTCAAAATCCATCATTGAATTCTTACATACATTAATCACATTGTCAGTTACTGATTTGTTTATATCCGTAGGATAAAGTGTAACCGTTCCATCCGCAGTTCCAACAAAAATGTAGGAACCATCAAGATTGAATCCTATTTTTTGAATGTAATTATCCGAAGAAATAGTTGTTATCTCTTCACCTGTTTCCAGGTCTAATAAATGTACATCCTTTGTTCCATTTACAATAAAGCGACCGCATTCTTCTCCATCGATAGTTGCATAAGAAGATGCAACATATGAATAGCTTGAGCTTTGCACACTTCCATTGTAAACAAAATCCTTTCTCCACAACTCTGAACCTGTATCAACATTAATTTTCTGTGCGCAGAATGTTCTAGTCTCGTAGCTAAATAAATCATCCTGGGTAATAGAGGATATTGCCAACGCCCCATCAACTGTAAACTTAACATCCAAAACAGCATTGCCGTACACCGGTGCGTCAACATACTCATCAGTCTCAAGATTAAAAATAGAGACATAAATAGGATCTTCATCGCTAATGGCAGATGTTATTACCGCCATATGCTTCATATCCCCATCAACAACCATATGAGATCCAAAGTCCTCTTCAAGATGATTTTCATACCTCTTTATTTCTTTTCCTGTGGATGTATCAATATAAATCACATATCTATCAGAGCAAAGAACAGCAATATCCTGTTTTACTCCTATATATCCACCTGAAATATAGTCATCTTCTGGTCCCTTGACGTTGTAAACTTCATCTCCATTATCATCATATGCATGAAGACCTGTAGAGTTAATTACAATCGCATATTCACTGGAAAATCCTATTTCAAAAATTGTATCCTGAAATCCGTAATCGCTATAGCCAATTGGTAACTCGTAAAGCTTTTCTCCGGATTCTATATCCCAAACATAAATGGTCTTTGTAGTATCGTAACTGATGACTTTAGTGCCGTCATTCTTTTCAACAAAATCACTTACTTGAATATTATGGGATAAAAGCTTATCGTTGCGCATCTCAGCACCTATATCATAGCAATCAAGAGCTTGAGAAAGGGCATACATTGCCTCTGGGACAAAAGGACGCTCCTCATCAATTGGTAGTCCATTCATTGCAAGCAAGGCTGCCGTCTGCCTATCACCATTTTCTAGCACCTCAAGTGACTGCGCTGCTAAAACTTTTGATTCGTTTGCAAGCTTTTGCTGATACTCTTCATTTATTTTGGCTAGGTTGTAAGCATTGTATAAACCAAAGGCAACAGCAAGCCCAACTATTACTGTGGCAACACTAAGTGATATTACCATGATTTTGTGCAACTTGCGCTCGCGATGACGCTGCTTTAAATCATCATAATCTACATGAAGAATTGATGCCGCCAAACGCAGGCTTTCTGTCTTTAATTTTTTCTTTACAACAGATTTTTTATCTCCGCGAACATCTGCTGCAAGCGGCTCAACCGGGTTACCATTCTCATCAGTCAAAATTTGCTGTGGGAACGATTCTTCAGGCTCCCCATCCACAAGTACTGCAAGAACATTTTCTCGTCCATGCATGGAAATAAAGGTATCAATTTCCTTCATCACCCAATAGGAATCCTTGGTTTGAGGCGAGCATATTACTATCAAGAATTCAGCCTCCTGCAAGGCTGCCTCTATATTGCTTCCAAGATCACTACCAATAGGTAGTTCTTCCTGATCTCTAAATACTCTGTTTATCTTTTTTCTGCCAATTTGTTTTTGAATCTTTTTTGGAATTTTGGCAGTCTCCAGTTGCCTGTGTAATTTCTTAGCTACATACATATCCCGCTCAAGATGCCTGTAGCTAATAAAAGCATCATATTTCATTCATCATTCTCCCAATAACTAATAACTCGCAATCAGGCGAACGATCCTAACACTCTTTTCCATTCACTAATGTTCATTTCAAAGAGGTTAGAGATTGTTCACTACTGCTAATTTTACATATAAAAAAATGGATGTGCCGAAATATACGGCACATCCACAATTTTACTCAATTTCCTAGTTTTCGTCCACAAAACGCTGAATATTACTTGCATTTGCGTAACGCTTTACTTCATCTCCATTTACTACAACAAGAGTAGGCGCCTGCATTACACCGTACTTTTTAGTTAAATCCTGCTGCTCCTCAGCATCTACAAGGATATATTCCTCGTCCTCAAGAATCTCCTTTGCACGAGCACAGTTTGGACAAGTCTTTGTTGTGAAAAGGTATTTTACTCCAGTCTCTGGCTCCTCTGAAACTATCTCAAGATTAACCTCTGGTATTTCCTTTTCTACACGCTTTGCATAGTCCTCGCCAGCACGTCTGCAAACAGAACCAGCTATATCATAGAGCTTACGATTCTTGAACTCCTGAGTCTTACCCTCATTCCAGTTCTGAACAGGACGATAGTATCCAGTGATACGGCTATATACTTCAGCTGTCTTTCCGCAATGTGGGCATGTATAATGCTCACCAGAAATATAGCCATGTTCCTTACATACAGAGTATGTAGGTGACAATGTGTAATATGGCAATCTATAATTCTCAGCAATCTTGCGAACAAGGTTTGCTGCTGACTCCCATGTAGGAAGCTTTTCACCGATGAAAGCATGGAATACTGTACCAGATGTGTAAAGTGTCTGGAGCTCATCCTGAACATCAAGGGCATCAAAAATGTCTGAAGTATATTCTACAGGCATATGTGAGCTGTTTGTATAGAATGGAGTATCTCCTTCCTTTCCAGCTGTAATAATATCTGGGAATTCTTCTCTATCATGCTTTGCAAATCTGTATGTTGTAGACTCTGCAGGAGTAGCCTCCAAGTTGTAGAGATCTCCATACATTTCCTGATAATCAGAAAGACGCTCACGCATGTGATTGAGAACATCCTTTGCAAACTGCTGTGTCTTCTCATTTGTCATATCAGCACGAAGCCAATTAGCATTGAGGCCAACCTCATTCATACCAATAAGACCAATTGTTGAGAAGTGGTTTGCAAATGTACCAAGATATCTCTTTGTATATGGATACAAGCCCTCATCAAGAAGCTTTGTAATAACGCCACGCTTAATCTTTAATGAACGAGCAGAAATATCCATAAGCTTGTCTAAACGAGCATAGAAATCTGCCTCATCCTTTGCCTGGTATGCAATACGAGGAAGGTTGATTGTAACAACACCAACTGAGCCTGTGCTCTCGCCTGAACCAAAGAAACCACCTGACTTCTTGCGAAGCTCACGAAGATCAAGACG
>JAEEGL014793127.1_pt1 | contig 24441 bp, 10 predicted proteins | sample 9134231 | NCBI WGS metagenome assembly JAEEGL01 (sample SAMN16246548, study PRJNA631951) | gut metagenome | biome: gut microbiome; feature: rumen; material: fiber-attached | host: Bos | place: Iran: Karaj | collected 2018-10
ACAGCTTCCTCGTATGTCTTGCCTGCAGAACTCGGGGATGCGCAGAGAGCTACGCACTCAAACCAGGGGTGATTCTCAAGCAATGTGATAAAGCGCTGTCCTACATAACCCGTAGCACCGATAACGCCGACTCTTAACTTCTTTTCCATACTCTTTCCACTACTTTCATTCTGTATTTTGTCCGTGTATCACGTACAATTGTTTTTGGTACGTGCACAATATTATCACAATGACTTTTTCATAACAAGTACACCCACAACAAAAAACGTTAATTTCGCTGTGCTAAAATATAGCAAGATAAACAACCGGGGAGAAATATAAGCCGTGCAGACCTTTCCCGTACTCGATCAGTACTGCAATTATATGCTTGCCGCACTCGGCAGATCCGAGCTCACCGTCAAGGAATATACGTACGATATAATCTGCTTTTGCAGGTTCTACAAGCAGGACAGGAATATGGTCCCTTCAGATATGGTTTTCGAGGAGATAGATGTCTCAGACGTTGATGTCCGTTTGCTTAATAAGGTAACGACTGACGACCTGTTAGCCTTCATAATATGGCTTTCGAGGACAAGGAAGCAGTCCAACGCCTCCAGGGCAAGACATGTGGCTTCATTAAAGAGTTTCTTTAAATATCTTCATTCAAAAAAAAGACTCATAGACAACAATCCCGCCTATGATCTTGAGACTCCGAAGATCGGCAAGCGCAATCCCAAATATCTTACGCTCGAGCAGAGCCAGAAGCTCTTGACGACGGCCTACACTTCTCCGAAGGAATCGAATGTCCGCGATTACTGCATGCTCACGCTCTTCTTGAACTGCGGCATGCGTCTTTCCGAGCTGCGTGGGATCAACACAAATGATATAAGAGGCACCACTCTCACCGTCATAGGTAAAGGCAATAAAGAAAGAACAATCTATCTTAATGACTCCTGCCTTGCAGCTTTGGACGACTGGCTGGCAGAGCGCGAATCCATTAAGATCAAGCCCGAAGCCGGAAAAGCCCTTTTTGTCTCAAAGCGCGGCACCAGAATATCCGATGACATGATCCAGATAGTCATCAAGAGGCTTCTTGAAGAAGCCGGGATAGATACACGCGTATATTCGGTACATAAGCTCAGGCATACCGCTGCAACGCTGATGTACAAATACGGCCATGTCGACATAAGAAATCTTCAGATGATCCTCGGACACCAGAGCGTATCCACCACACAGATATATACCCATGTAGATGAAGAAGCTCTCCAGAGAGCCGTTGACAGCAATCCTCTGGCGAGCTTCGATCCCGAGAAAAATTCAGGAAAATGATCTTATCAGCCGCTGGTTGCGGAGATCGCAGCTTCTGAGGTCGGGTTGATCACAGGAGCGAGTTCCGTAGTGGTCGTAGTCGGCGGAGGTGTTGTCTCCGTTGCGGAAGCATTGGGATCATACTGCTGGCTTCCCCCTGCCCCGTTGGTCGCAGGAAGTCTAAGCTTGATCGGATAGAACTGGATCGCCGCGATATACTGCTGCTGAACCGATGACTTCTCATAGATGTTACGCTCCCTGATCAGAGGCGAATTCCTGTAAGGAAGTGTTACGGCAACATAAGCTACAAACCAGACGATACCTGCAAGGATAAGGACTTCGAAAACGAGCAGCGGTGTAACCTGGAAGAAGCTGCTGACCTTGTTGAGCTGCTTGGTCCTCTTGGTCCTCTTCACATCCGTAGAGATGAACTCCGCCATCTTATAGCTCGTCGAGTCGATCTTTGTAAGGATCTTTTCGATCATGGAATTGCGGGTATATTCGTCAAGTTTTCTCTCCTGGAAAGTCAGGTCATTAGGAAGCGGATACTCCGCAACTATTGCCTTAGCATTCTCAAGAAGGAGATCGCCGAAATCGTAGATGACACGTTCACCGGGTACGGATCCGCGCTTCGCGTAGATATCGAGATAAGATTTGACTATTGCCCTCTCGCATCTGGTGGGTTCTTTAGTAATGCTGAAAACAGACGGATAGACCATCTCTACCGTTGCTTCATAGAATTCCTTGAGATTCTCTCGTGACAGCTTCTCATACCAAATATCTTCTGCCATGATCAGACACCTCCATTCTCCGGATCGTTATCGTTAAGGAAAGCCATCGGGTCCGCAGGCTGCTGGGGATACGGATACGGTTCCTGACCGTACATATCGGGGCCCGGTACAGGCTGCTGATACTGCGGCTGAGGCTGGGCATACTGCTGCGGTACAGGCGGCTGCTGATACGGCTGCTGCTGCACGGGAGCCTGCTGATACGGCTGCTGATAGTACTGGTTGTCATAAGGTGCCTGCGGTTCAGGCTGATAAGGAGCCTGAGGTGCGGGCTGATACTGCGGCTGTTCATACGGCTGCGGAGCAGGTGCCTGCACGGGTGGCTGCTGATACTGCGGCTGTGGCTGGGCATACTGCTGAGGCTGGACAGGAGCCTGAGGCGCGGGCTGATACTGCGGCTGCTGAACAGGCTGCTGTACTGGCTGTGCAGCTCCGCCGAAAGGAGCCTGGGTATTATATCCCGTTCCCTGCACCGGTGCGGGAGCCGGAGCGGGCTGTCCGTAAGGACTTGCCGGCGGATTATTCCTCGGCTGCCTTCTTCTGGGCTCAGGCTTGAGCGAAGGGTCGCTCTCGTCGATCGTTGATGAATAAGCGGATGCCGGATAGATGAATGAGATCAAAGCGACAAGCACCGTCATAATGAGCATTACTATCCTGACATTATCGACCATGAACGCGGTCATCGAAATAGGAACAACAACACCTATACCGAGATAGAAAGCAAACTCGGCGCACTTGCGCAGATTAGTTCTTATCCTGCCGCTGCAGATGAGATAAAGAGCGTAAATGTAATAGAAATCATGTATACCGAGGCTGATACCGAGCAGCGCGGATGTGACTACGAGAGTCTTTGCCGAAGGAAGCAGCGCGAATACGAGGAATCCCAGGACAGTCGAAGCAGCCTGGATAAGCACTCTGATCTTTGAGGTAAGGATATGCTCATAACGTGTCTTCACAAAGCTGCAGACCGCGCATGCGGAGAAAGCGCAGACAAGGAAGAAGAACGATGATGTTGCCAGCGAAATGCCTACGTTGCCGAGGAAATTCGGAACGAAAACGAGCATAAACGAAAGCGAGACACCGAGCATTAGGAATGAGGAATTAAGGAACTTCCCTGCCATCGAGTCAGAAAGGACATGGAGCCAGCTGCCTACCGTAAGCGGAGCTTCTTTTACGATCGAATTGTTCTGCATGAAATAGATCATGCCCACAGCGGTAAGTATCAGGGCTGCGCCGCTGATGACCGCGACAATAAGAAGTCCGAATCTTTCATAGCAGATACCAGTGATGACCGTTCCTACGGATACGCCGAGGAAATAAGACGTGCTCTGAACATTATGGATGATCCTGTCGCTGTAGTCCTTATAACCGAGCTTACCTGCATTGATCCTGTAGTCTCTTAAGAAATCAAGCGGCATTCCGAAGCAGAAACCTACCGGAAGCGCGATCACGGCGGTAACGTAAGGAATATTGATAATTCCCGCGACCAATGCCAGGAAATAACCGAAACCGGTTACGAAGATCAAGGCAACACGGCTCGTGAGCTTTGATTTGAGTTCACGCCTGATGGATGAGAATCCGAAGAATCCTACGATAAACAGGAGCAGAGCGCCTGCTATGAGTCCCTGAACAGCAAGCATCGGGAGATCCGACAGCGAGTCCTTGAAATAATCAGCAAAGGACACAGGGAGCATGACCGAGCCGAACGCTGCAAAGAATGAAAGGAATCTGTTGGCGTTCTCACCGTACATGACAAGAACAGGCGTATTACCGGAAATGCCCTGTGACATCGTCGAAATGATGAGGTTAAGCTCAAATATCGCGATACCCATTGAAATAGCGATCGAGATTATGGTGAATATCCATGAAAGGCTCATTCCGTTAACAGTACCGGCAAAATCTGACCTGGGCATCGTGATCTCGAGTATGCCGGAAACCGTATTCTCGGAAGATATGATAGGAGCTATGGCACATACATATTGAGTTCCGGCTTCGGTCCTCGATGTAAAAGCCGTCTCCTGAAGCTGGAAGCAGCTGATATACTGGTCGCCTACTCCGGTCAGATAGTACTGTTCATTGGAAGTTGAAGGAGCTGTTGAAGAATAGAGCCTCAGGAAAGAATCTCCCGCCATCGTATATACAGATACCATGTAAGGCTTGTCTTCCGCATAAGAATATATCGGAAGCATGTAAGACATATTCTCCGAGACCTGTGTATAGCTCAAAGCCGCAGCAGAGGTCAATGCGCACTTCTGCATAGCATCGGCACGCTCACTCTCAAGAGCAGTTACATATACAGAACTCAGCTGTCTGGACATTACGAAGAGAACAACGAGAATGATCGCGAAACAGTAACCTATCGCAGATGAGATGATCCTCTTGTCACGAGCCCTTACAGACTCGGATACCTGTGCTCCCGAATTGCCCTGCTTGCGGCGCAGGAGCTTGATAAGGATCTCCTGAAGTATAAAAGTTACTACACCGAAAACGACAGCAATGATCACAGCGGTAAGGATCCTTCCCTCAAGCTGGTTTCCGAGGTCATATAATCCGTCAAAGGTGCATTTGTATTCAAATACGCCGACGCACATTCCGGTGCTGTTCGTGATCGGAAGGATCACGCTCTCGTAATTCTGTCCTTTAACGATGGTCGGTTCATTTGTACCGTTAAGCCATGTGGAGATATCCCTGTTTGCGACAGCAAATTCGGAAGTGTTTGCTACGCCTTCACTTACGAGCAGTGAGAGCGAACCGTTGCTGTGAGCGAAAAGTCCGTAACCTTCAGCAGAAAGATTCTCGTTGGTGGTATCAGCCATCATAAGGCTCAAGAGCGAACCGTATTTGAGCGGTGAATTCACGGTGTTCGAAGTGAAATCATCACCGTCGATACAGATCTTTGCAACATCACATACCTGTCTGACCTTCCTGTCAGAGATGCCCTTGAACTCACCTTCGAATTGAAGTCTCATGTGGTGAACCGCGAAAGAAACGGCCGCGATAGAGACAATAAAAGACACTATTGTAAGAATAACGATGCGCACGAGACGGTCAACAACATTGCCCTTCTCCTGATTGCGATCATTCTTTAGATTTGCCATAAAGTCCTCTCCTCTAAAAGCAGTCAGAAAAACTCAATTTAATATTATACTCTATTTACTTCAAAAAAGAAAAATACAAAAGGCAACCGCATGTGCGCGATTGCCTCAAACTGGTTGCGGAGGTGGGACTCGAACCACACGACCTCCGGGTTATGAGCCCGACAAGCTACCAACTGCTCTACTCCGCGATATCAAATTGTGCGCATCTTCCGGAATAATGGTGCTCGTGACCGGACTTGAACCGGTACGGATTTTACTCCGACGGATTTTAAGTCCGTTGCGTCTGCCAATTCCGCCACACGAGCCTATCCGTAAATGCCTAACGATACTAACACGCAACTTAAACAATGTCAAGGAAAACTCGGACAAGCTGTCCTGTCACTTTTCGAAAATGTAATTTAATCTTAACGATACAGTATTACCAATAATATTGAGTGAAAATTAAATATTGATAAAATAAGTCTATATTTAAAAATCTGTGAGGACAAAACTATGCCTATTAAACCAGATGACCTGAACAGGAACAAGAACGGTAACGGCAATAATCAGGACAAGGACGATTTCGTCTCATCTTCTTTTGCCGTACAGTTTAAGCCTGGCGACAAAGCCAGTTCTGTTTCAGACAAGCTGAAAGGAAATCCGAATGAAGTCAAGGATGAATTCGACAGTTTCAAAGATGAATTCGATGATTTCGTTTTCGATGAATCCGTTAGCGCATTCAAGCCCATTGACAGCGAAGAAGCCGTCAAATCCGCATTTGTACCCCGCGGCGGCGCTGCGCCTAAGGAAGTAAACGTCAAGCCTGACACATCCGCTGAAAAGAAAGGCGCTGATATTCCCGCTTTCCCCAAGAACGGCGGCACATTTGACAGAAAGCCTTCCGACGATGTATCGAAGGGGCCTGACAAAACCAACACTCCCGTATTCGGCAGTGAAGCAGGCGGCAGCAAGGTATCCGCAGCAGATCAGAAGAAAGACGAGAAGCTCTTCAATTCAGGCAACTCTCTTGATTTTGCTACATCCGAGCATGACAAGAACAAGAGTGACTTTGCAAACGCAAAGCGTCCCGGAGCTCCCGTTCCCGATGAAGTCAATACACCCAAGGCAGAAAAGAAGCCTGAAGTTAAGACATACGGAACCGTATCTTCAGGTGTTAATGCTTTCGGCGCTAAGCCTGCAAATAACAAGCCTGAAGCAGCAAAGGAATCCGGCAACGGACCTTCGCCTTTCGTGATCAGGCCTACGCCTTCTCCCAAGCCTGCTATGCCCAAGGCTCCTGAAGCTAAGCAGCCTGTAAAACCTGAGACTCCCCATACTGCACCCGCAGCGGCCAAGGTCCAGACTGAGAAGCCTGCTCATGCTGCACCCGCAGAAGCTAAGGCTCAGGAAGAAAAGCCCGCTCATGTTGCTCCTGCGGCAGCTAAGGCTCAGAACGAGAAAGCAGCTCATGTTGCTCCCGCAGCAGCTAAGGTCCAGAGCGAGAAAGCAGCTCATGTTGCTCCCGCGGCAGCTAAGGCCCAGAACGAGAAGCCTGCTCACGTTGCTCCCGCAGCAGCTAAGGCTCAGAACGAGAAGGCAGCTCCTGCAGCTGCAAAAGACGATACATCTGCAGCTAAGCGTCCCGGTGAGGCCGCAAAAGCGAATATGCCTGTTCTTTCAAAGCCGGCACCTAAGGGATCTGCCATCGAGTCAATAAGACCTGATGACGCAAGAAGGACTCTCGCTGTCGAGAAGAGCCAGAATGTGGTACCTTCAACTCCTCACGAGAAACCCAACATATCCCCTGTTGATACGGTTAAGAAGACAAGAAAGAAAAAGACTACCAAGGCAGCAAAGGATCCCGGAATCGGTGGAATCATCACACTTGCCGTTATCATCGTTGCTTTCATCGGAATCCTTCTTATTCTCCAGAATCTCGATAAGATCGGTTCTGTCTTTGGCAGAAAGCCTGTAGAGACACTTCCTACCATTACTACCAAGGCATCCGTAACAGAGACAACTGCAGCTGCGACAACCACCGAAGCTACCACCGAAGCTACCACTGAGTCTACTACCGAGGCTACTACCGAATCTACAACGGAAGCTACAACTACGACTACAGAGGCCACAACGACCACAACTACAGCTGCGACAACCACCACTGAAGAGACAGAGGGTACTACAGCCAAGAAAGATACAGGCATTGCTACCAGGAACTTCAAGACAAAGATCACCAACTTCAGAGGTACAAGCAACGGTTTCAAGTTTGATGTTGTTCTCATTAACAATGCTTCCAAGACTGCAAGCCTTAAGAAGTCACTTAAATCAGTAAGCGTTACCCTTGTATCTTCCAATACGATCAAGAGCGTTTCCTGCGGTTACTTCAAGTTCAAGAAAAAGAACGGAGCCTGGGTCGGAACTCCTATTGACTATGCTATGAGATCCGGATCAAAGCTCACGGCAACAGTAACAGTTAAGACCAACGGCAAGCCTTCATTCTTCGCTTACACAAAGAGCAGCTTCAACTTCAAATGATCTGAAGAGTTAAAGTAAATCAAAAGGGCTGAACTTCAAAAGTTCAGCCCTTATTTTTTGAAACAGGATCAATTTATCAAGTCTTTATCTTTACGGTATCAAAGACAAACTTGTCTTTCTTGTAGTCGATCTTAAGAGCTTCGACATCCTTAAGCGCTCCTGCAAGGAACAGATCTGAAAGCGGATCTTCGATATTCTTTCTGATAGCCTTTCGAAGCGGTCTTGCACCATATTTCTCATCGTAACCGACTGCTGCCAGCCTGTCACCTGCAGCCTTAGTAAGCGATCCCTTGATATGCTTGTCTTCGAGAGAACTGAATACATCCTTGATCATGATATCAACGATCTGGCGGATCTCCTCGGGCTTGAGCGACTTGAATATGATGACGTCATCTACCCTGTTAAGGAATTCCGGACGGAATGTCTCCTTAAGAGCTGACTGTACGTGCTGTTCCAAAGCCTCGTGAGTGCTGTTGAAGAATCCTATCGTGGACGCTTTAGCAGAGCTTCCCGCGTTGGATGTCATTATGATTATGCAGTTCTCAAAATTAACATGCAGACCGTGGCTGTCCGTAAGGACGCCGTCATCGAGCATCTGCAAAAGGAGATTGAAAACATCCGGATGTGCCTTCTCGATCTCATCGAAAAGGATTACAGAATAAGGCTTGCGTCTTACCTGCTCTGTCAGCTGTCCGGCATCGTCAAATCCGACATATCCCGGAGGAGAACCGATCAGTTTGCTGACTGAATGAGGTTCCATATATTCAGACATATCGATCCTGATGAGAGCCTCTTCAGAATCAAACATTACCTCTGCAAGAGCTTTAACCAGCTCTGTCTTACCTACACCGGTAGGTCCGACGAAGATGAAGGAAGTAGGCTTATGCTTCTTTGTAAAACCTGCCCTTGTACGTCTGACCGCACTGGCAACGGCATGTACTGCTTCTTCCTGGCCGATGACTCTCTTATGAAGTCTCTCTTCAAGGTGAGCAAGCTTCTCAGTCTCTGTCTCTGAGATCGACTTGAGAGGAATACCGGTCCACATCTCAACTACTCTGGCGATATCCTCGACCTGTATCGGATCGGGTTTGATGTCATTCTCCAAAGCTTCAAGTTCATTGGTGAGCTTATCCACCTTTGCTTTCAGCTCTGCGGCCTTCTCATAGCCCTGATCGCGCTCTTCCGGAGAAAGATTCTCCATGGAATCGATCTGACGCTGATGCTCGGTCTTGGCTTCCTCAAGAGCCTTTTTGGTATTTACGAGCTTGACGAGCTTGATATTCTTGAGGTTTGCGGCAGAACCCGCCTCATCGATAAGGTCGATGGCCTTATCGGGAAGGTATCTGTCAGTGATATATCTCTTAGAAGCTTTTACGGCAAACTCAATAACTTCGTCAGAGTAAGTTACGTTGTGATGCTTCTCGTAGTAATCTCTAATGCCTTTCAGGATCTCGATCGATGTCTCGATAGAAGGCTCGTCAAGCATGACCTTCTGGAAACGTCTCTCAAGAGCCGAATCCTTCTCGATCTTCTTATACTCTGCTGTTGTCGTGGAACCGAGGATACGCAGTTCTCCGCGTGCGAGAGCGGGCTTTAAGATGTTTGCGGCGTTAGTGGAACCTTCAGCATCACCGGCACCGATTATCGTATGAAGCTCATCGATAACAAGAATGATGTTCTCTGCCTTGATGGCCTCATTTATAACGCCCTTGATACGGCTCTCAAACTGTCCTCTGAACTGTGTTCCTGCTACCATTGCAGGAAGATCGAGCTGCCAGACCTGCATGTTGAGGAGCTTTTCGGGAACGGATCCTTCAACGATCTTGACGGCAAGGCCCTGAGCAACGGCTGTCTTACCGACACCCGGGGCACCGATAAGAACAGGATTGTTCTTGGTCCTGCGGTTAAGTATCTGGATGCATCTTTCGATCTCCCTGTCGCGTCCGACTATCCTGTCGATCTTGCCGGCAGCGGCACGTTCGGTGAGATTCGTACCGAACTCGCTTAAGTACTTCATTCTGGAACGACCCTTACGTCTGTCCTTTGTATCAGCGCCGTCACGGCCTTCAGCCTCAGAACCGGGCCTTCTTCCGAACAGATTATCAAAGAAGCCGGGGCGGCGTCCTTCGTCGTCCTTGTCCTTATCCTTTCCGTCTTTGTCTTCAGACTTCTCGGGATCGGAAATTCCTACGGGGGTGCTGTCCTCGTCAAACTCGTAAGAGTCATCGTCATCATCGTTATTGTCGCCGAAATCGAGATCTCCGCCTGCAAGCTGCTTTAAGAAATCTCCAGGGTCTACGGACATGCCGTTGTTACCGATCATCTCCTCTAACCTGTCGCTCATCTCATCAATGTTGTCCGCATTGATCCCTGTAGCTTTGAACATGTCAGTAACTCCGGCGATACCGGACTCATATGCGCATTTGAGGCAGAAACCCTCATCGATGCGTTTGCCGTCTTCGTAACGGCTCGTAAAGACTATTGCATGTCTTTTCTTACATATGCTGCAAAGTGCCATTTTTCCTATTCTCCGTTGTTATTATCTGTCCCTTGTTCCTTGATCTTCCTTCTTACTCTCGGCCCTGTAAGTATATCATATTGTTCTTCTTCGAGCCTTGCAGTATCGATGAACGCGGAAATATCGGCATACTGGCCGTTCTTGCGTGCATTCTCGAGCACGGGCTTGAGGAACTGTCCCGTATAGGACTTCTTCACCTTACAGATCTCCTCAGGAGTGCCTGAAGCTATTACCTCACCGCCGTCGTCTCCGCTCTCCGGACCCAGATCGATGATATGGTCGGCAGTCTTGATAACATCAAGGTTATGCTCGATCACCACAACAGTGTTCTTATTCTCGGTCAGACGCTCAAGGATCTCAACAAGCTTATGCACATCAGCGACATGAAGGCCTGTGGTAGGCTCATCCAGTACATAGATAGTCTTTCCGGTTGAACGGCGTGACAGTTCGGACGCAAGCTTGATCCTCTGCGCCTCGCCGCCCGAAAGCGTCGTGGACGGCTGTCCGAGCTTTATATAACCGAGTCCGACATCCTGAAGAGTCCTTACCTTCTTGTAGATCGGGCTGTGATTCTTGAAAAACTCGCATGCCTCATCAACTGACATCTCGAGAACATCGGAAATGTTCTTTCCGTTATAACGCACTTCGAGAGTCTCCCTGTTATAGCGCTTACCCTTGCAGACATCGCATGTGACATAGATATCGGGCAGGAAATGCATCTCTATCTTGTTTACGCCGTCTCCTGAGCACGCTTCGCACCTTCCGCCCTTTGTATTAAAGGAGAATCTGCCGGGTCCGTATCCCCTCGCCTTAGCATCGGGAGTCTCGGAGAAGAGCTTCCTTATCAGATCGAAAAGACCGATATATGTTGCAGGGTTACTTCTCGGAGTCCTTCCTATAGGGCTCTGATCGATGCATATGATCTTGTCGAGATTGGAGTATCCCGTAATGCGTTCGCACTTAACACGCGTCTTGTGGGCGCCGTTAAGCTCATGTGTGAGATAAGGCACGAGCGTCGAGTTGATAAGCGAAGACTTGCCCGAACCGGACACTCCCGTTACGACTGTAAAAAGTCCCAGTGGGATATCAACGTCGATGTTCTTGAGATTATTCACCGAAGCTCCCTTGATGGAAAGCATCTTCTTGGGATCGGGTTTTCTCCTCTCAAGGGGAACGGGTATATATTTCCTTCCGGACAGATAATCACCTGTAACTGATTCGGGTGTGTTGATAACATCTTCGATCGAGCCCTGTGCCACCACACGGCCTCCGAACACACCCGCACCGGGGCCTATATCTATCAGGTGATCTGCAGCTCTCATTGTCTCTTCGTCATGCTCGACGACGAGGATGGAGTTGCCTAAGTCCCTGAGCTTGAACAACGTCTTGATGAGCTTGTCATTATCCCTTTGGTGAAGTCCGATCGAAGGTTCGTCAAGAACGTAGAGCACGCCCTGAAGACCCGCGCCTATCTGTGTGGCAAGCCTGATTCTTTGTGCTTCTCCGCCTGAAAGCGTGGCAGACGATCTCGAAAGCGTCATGTAATCAAGACCGACATCAAAAAGGAAACGCAGTCTTGCAGATACCTCTCTCATTATCGGAGCGGAGATCTCAGACTTCATCTTAGTAAACTTAAGTCCGTCAAAGAACGTGATCATGTTCTTTACGGAAAGATTGGTAAGCTCGCTTATGTTCTTGCCGCCGATCTTGACAGAAAGACTGTTGGGATTGAGCCTTGCACCCTGACATACGGGACATACGTCGATGCTCATATAACGCTCGTAGGAAGCCTTGGCATCTTCAGACATCGATTCCCTCCAGCGTCTGTTGACGCTCGGAACGACGCCTTCCCATGCGGCATAGTAATCGCCTTCCCTCGGATATACGGAATTGGTCGTATCGATCTTCATCTTCTCGCCGCCGTTACCGTACATGATGATGTCCTTGATCTTATCCGGAAGCTTGTAGTACGGGGTATCGAGCGAGAATTTGTATTTCTCTGACAATGCAGCGATGAAGCCTCTTCCCCAACTCTTGGGATCATCGAAGTTCCAGCCCGCGGTCCTTACGGCTCCCTCATTGAGCGAAAGCTTGGGGTTAGTCACGCAGAGCTCGGGATCGACCTTTATCAGCGTTCCGATACCGGAACAGTTGGGACATGCGCCTTCCGGGCTGTTGAATGAGAAGCTCCTGGTGGTTATCTCGCCGAAAGAGATACCGCAGTCGGGGCATGCGAGATTCTGAGAGAAGAACTCCTCGTTAGTCTCGTATTCCTTCTCCCCGTCCTTGCCGGTCCTGGCTGTCTGTGTCTCAACCAGCAGAAGGCCGCCCGAAAGCTTAAGTGCAGTCTCGCAGGAATCATTTAATCTCGTGGTGTTGGAATCCTTGATGACAAGACGGTCCACGACCACATATATCTCGTGCTTGTTGTTCTTGTTGAGCTTGATCTCTTCATCGAGCTCATACATAATCCCGTCGACCTTGACCCTCGCGTAACCAGAGCGTCTGAAGCTTTCAAAGAGCTTGCTGAACTCACCCTTTTTGCCCCTGACCATAGGAGCGTAGATGATCATTCTGGTACCTTCGGCATATTCCTTGAGCTTGTCGATTATCTGGTCGATGGTCTGTGTGCGGATAGGCTTGCCGCATGAAGGACAATAAGGCTCACCCACGCGCGCATATAAAAGCCTTAAGTAGTCGTAGATCTCGGTAACCGTTCCGACCGTGGATCTCGGATTGGATACGGTGGATTTCTGGTCAATGGATATGGCGGGCGATAAGCCTTCGATGCTGTCCAGGTCAGGCTTCTCAAGCTGGCCTAAGAACATCCTCGCATATGAAGAAAGCGACTCAACATAGCGCCTTTGGCCTTCAGCGTAAATGGTATCGAAAGCAAGAGATGACTTGCCGGAGCCGGAAAGGCCGGTTATAACAACCATCTCACGTCTCGGTATATCGATGTCTATATTCTTGAGGTTATGCTCTCTGGCGCCTCTGATCCTGATGTATTTATTCTTTTCCATGCATGTATCCGCCAATAACAACAGTGAATTATAACACGGATTATAAATATAATCGTGTTAATTAGGCGGACATTTTGTCACTATATGGTTTACTTCTTAACCTTTACCTTGCGGCCGGAATTCGACTTCTTGAAGATCTTCTTATATTTCCTGATCTTCGATTTCCTGACCTTAACAGTCTTGACCTTTGAGCCTTTAAGAGAATTCTTAACGCCGGATTTGGTCAGCTTTGTGGTCTTTTTGATATATACCGTCTTGAGCCTGCTGTCGGCATAGAAAGCTTTCGGGCCTATCATGTACAAGGCTTTGGATGTTATCACAAACGTCTTGAGCTTGGGACAGCGTGCAAATGCACAGCTGCCGATAGTCCTGAGATTGGCGCCGCCGGAGACCGTTGCAAGATTGGAACAGTCATAGAAAGCATTCGCGTCTATTCTCAAGATATTGGCACCTATGTAAACATACGTCAGTGTCTGGTCTCCTCTGAATGCATCAGTGCCTATACGGTTAACCTTATAAGAGCTTCCATTCAAAACGACTGCTGACGGGATAACCAGAGATCCTACGGGGTCTTTAGCTCCAATAAGCTTGAAAGTACCGGTGCCGTCAGTCGAAGGATTAGTTACCTCATATTTGAGGCCGTCTTTTTCAACGGTTTCTCCAAGACCGGGGGCACCCTTCCTCGGAATAATTGTATCGGCTTTAGTTATCTCATGCTGACCGTCAGCATCTGAGAAAAGCTTTCCGCAGCCTTCACGCTTGCAGGCATAGTGTTCGATATTGCCGTCGTCATCGTAAGTCTCGGGTTTTGCCTTAACAAGTCCAAGGTCATGTCCGAGTTTAGCTATCTTTTCAGCTTGGGTAATCTCATTCTGCCCCTGTGCATCACTGAACTTCTTATGGCACCTGCTGCACTCATAGCAATCCTTGTAGCCGTCTTCGGTACAGGTTGCGGCTTTGCCGAGGATCTTTGTAAGCTTATGTTCATTCGTAAATGTAACAACAACCGTGGTGTCCTGGTCAGTTAGGGTAAACTCCGTTCCTTCAAGAACCTTTCCGTTAACCTTGATGCTATCAAGTTCATACCCTTCTGCAGGGGTTGCAGTTACCGTGATCTTGTCGCCGATATATGCCGGATTCTTCGATAAAGAAACAGAACCTTCAGATACTTTGGTGACCTTGATGGTATAGACCGGCTTTTTCTTAAACGAAACATCAACAGTTGTGTTGCCGGCCTTCATTGTAAAGGTATTCCCTGTAATAGCTTCTCCGTTGACCTTGATGGTGTCAAGCTCGTAATCCTCATCAGGATTTACATTCACCGTGACCTTGTCGCCGATGCTAGCAGAAGTCGGCGATACCGTAGCTGATCCGTTGGTTGTCGCATTCACCTTGATCGTATATTTGATCTTACGGAATGTAACTGTGACCTTGGTATCACTTGCACGCATATCAAATGATGTTCCGGTAATTGTATTTCCGTATACCTTGATGGTATCGAGTTCATAACCTTCATCAGGTATTGCATTAACTTCGATCTTGTCGCCGATGCTTGCCGCATACGCTGACAGAGTGGCATCGCCGTTGGTCATGCGCTCCAAAGAAACAGTGTAAACGATCTTCTTGAACGTTACCTCAACCTTGGCTTCACCTGCTTCCATAGTGAATTGCCTGGTAGTACGGGCTTTCCCGTTCACTACTATTGATTTAATCTCATATCCTTCTGAAGGAGTCGGATATATCGTAATAATGTCACCAATGGCTGCAGTAGCTTTAGATGCCTTCGCAATACCGCCCTCCGAGTATGTTACGGTTATAGGATATTGGATCTCCCTGAATGTAACTACGACCGTAGTATTACCTGCACCCATCTCAAACGATGTTCCGGGAATGGCAGTTCCGTCTACCTTAATGGTATTGAGCTCATAACCTTCGTCAGGTGTCACGTTAACAGTGATAGTGTCTCCGACACTTGCCGAATACGCAGACAGAGTGGCTGAACCGTTGGTTGTGGAAGCCAGTGTGACCGTGTAAACGATCTTCTTGAATGCTACCTCAACTTTAGCTTCACCCGCGCCCATAGTGAATTGGGTTTTCGTAATGACAGTTCCGTTCAGTTTTATGTAATCAAGCTTATATCCTTTTGAAGCAGTATATGTTATCAAAACACTTTCATTCATGGAGGCCGTTTGTTTATTTACCGTTGCCGTACCGCCCTCCGAGTATGTTACCGTAACCGGATACTTGATCTTCTTCAAATAGACGTAGACTGTTGCATTGCCTGCTTCCATCGTGAACTTATTGTCATAGATCTTTTTATTGTAAACGTTTATGTAATCAAGCTCATATCCTTCATCCGGAGTTATGTTAACGGTGATCTCGTCTCCAATGCTTGCAGAAGATGCTGACAGTTCAGCCGAACCGTAATTTACGGAATACAACGAGACCTTGTATATTCTTTTCTTGAATGTAACTTCAACATCCGCGTCGCTGGCTCCCATATAGAAATAACTGCCTGTTATGGGCTCTCCGTTAACTTTGATGCTGTCTAACTGATATCCTGCATTAGGGGTATAGGAAACGGTGATCCTTTCATTGATCCCTGCCTGTTCGGCTGTAAGACTTGCAGTGCCGTTATCGGGCTTGTTTATCGTGACATTATACATGATCTTCTTGAAAGTCACGGTGACCGCTGCATCACTTTCTCCCATCGTGAACTCCGTTCCTTCTATAGGAGTTCCGTTGACCTCGATCTGGTCGAGTTCATAACCGTTGTTTGGAGCAACATCTATGGTGATATTTTCACCCGCATATGCCGTGGTCTTTGACGGCGTTGCAGTACCGTTGGTCGGTTTGGCAACGGTTATTGAATAATTACGTGAAAGATGGAAGCTCTGATCCGAGGTGTTGATATAGTAAAAATTTGTGGTACTGCTGTTTGTAAACCACACTATCTTATTGCCCGCAAGTATAGGCTGGCAATCGGACAACTGGCCCTCGACCGACTTGACTTTTCCCTGAATAGTTCCACTTCCGTCAATGAATGCATAGTAAACCTTATCATCACGGCTCCAGATCACTGCAAAAGATGTACTGCTGATCTTAACGATAAAAGGATTGCTGTAACTAGTTGACGTGCTGTCGGCATCCGTAGTCAGCCACTTTGTGGAAGTGCTTCCGGATGACTTGTTCACTGTGCTTACGAATATGTTCTTTCCTGTTGTGGAATAATCGCTTTGGTCTATACTGCTGCCCACGATGATGTAAGAAGAACTCGAGACCTCAAGGCCGCCAAGCGTAGCACCGGTCTTATTACCGTTAGCGTCATATGAACCGCCGATCACAAAGGGTTTGTATACGGTCGTACTTGTTCCTATCTTACCGGTCGTAATGTCTGTCTTATAACTCCAGATGCCCATAACCCTCGGATAAGCATCACCGTGATCCGCGCCGATTATACGGTTACTGTCTATCCTGACATATTCATTGAACGAATGGCTGCAGTATCCCGTTGATTCAGCTGTGACTGAATACTTGGAATCAAGTATCTTCATCGTCGAAGTGTTAACGAGTATCGTAACGTTAGCCTGATGGTTATAACCGTCAGATGATTTATACATCGTGTGGCATGTTCTGATGACCAGATAGTTGCCTGAAGAAGTTATGTCCGCACTTCCCCCGTAAAAAGGCTGGTATGTATTACAGTCTTTCAGACCGCATGAACCGGACCTGTTCCAGCTCTTATCGTATTTTGTAAGGCGGTAGCATTCAACGGTAGAAGATTCACTGTCATTGTTCTGACCCGAAAGGATGTAGTATCCGTTTGAATCAGAATAAAAACCGCCGAATTTAGCAAGTTCTGTGGAGATCTTTTTCTCTTCCTTAAACTTGAATGAGGAATCGTAGTATCTGGCTATATATCCGCTCGATGATTTTTCGAATGTCATGTAGCCGCTGTCAAGCGCAACTATATATCTCTCGTCCGGATAGCTCCAATTGCCTTTGTAAGTACGGTTATCAACAAAAGATCTGTAAACCGACGCACCGGAAACATATGCCGCCGCAAAAACGGAAAGTGCCGTAACAGAAACAAAACATGCTATTACGCTTACAGCTATACGGCTGAAGTATTTCTTCCCAGCTTTGAAGTAACCCATAGTACACCTCGTCAGACAGAATAAATACAGATCACCCTTAATAAGTAATATACAGCCGGGACGATAAAGAAACAACTATCATCCCATAGGAGTAACGTACGTGAACGGACACCCGTAGAAGCTGTCATCTTCCGTTGAATTGATCTCTATCTTCTGGATGACCGTGCCTGCTTCGCAAGCCTTGAAGACAAGCTCATGCACGCCTTCGGACAAAGCTGCGTCAAAGCTTATCTTACGCTGGTTATCCAGTACCGCATTGCACCAGCATAAATCATGTGCGGTTCCGATACCGTAATTCTCGGGAAGCATGAACATTTCCTTAGAGGTTCCGTCCAGCACGGCAATAAATCTTACCCTGCTGTCCTTACGGGGATTGTTGTTCGGAGCAAAGCAGAACGTGATGTGATACGTTCCGCTGTCATTGATGGCAAACCTGTATGTAAGGGACGGCGCATCAGCGTCGCTGTAATCCTTTGCAAGCGGATATGGCTTTAATGCCGAGAATGCTTTGCCGTAGTTCTGGATTATCAGCCAGCCGGAACCGTCAGGTGCATAAGAATCGGTAAAACAGCCTGCTGAGATACCGATATACCCCAGTGTCTCTACAAACGTTCCGGCTGTGTAGGAAGATGAATCATAAACCCTGGCTTTAATGGGTATATCAGTATGATCCGGATGATAATTAATGGAAAGAACGCTCTCGGCATCCCCGGATAACTTTGACCAGTCAACACTCACCTTACAGCACATAAATCCTGAAAAGACTTCACAGACGTCGATGTTGATCCACTCTGCGTAAGTGCTGAAAGACAGACCATCCTTGTTGTTCAGCACTATCACTGTCTCGGTATTGTCTTCAAGCGAAGAAAATACCAGTTCGCCTGCGTCTTTACCCAGAATAACGGGTTCGTTCATATTAACAGAGACAAGCTGATCACTGCACTTCGCATAATCAAGATAAACCGGCTCGGGATATTTGGAACCTTCATCGTTCCAATTGACGAAATCAACGTGCTTGGAAGACATCATTCCCTTCCACTTGCCGCCGCTCATGTCCTCGTTATACTGTCTTACGAGCTCTATGTCCCTGTCTATCGTCTTTTTGAGAAGATCCGCGATATTGCCGGCCGCATAAGCATTCCAGCCTGCAAGGAGCTGATTTAAGCCTGCGTATATCATCATCTTTCTGAGATTTGCCGATGCCATTGCAGGGAACTGCACGAGCCCGAAAAGAGCATTGCCGCGGTCAGTCGAAAAGTCGATGCCGAGGCTCTCGGAAACGGTTTCTATCTGATCGGCACGCCTTAATTCCTCAAATGCCTCAAGACTGTCAGCGAATTTGAAAGTATCGGGGTGCGTAGCCTCAGGACGCCTGTCTCCGTTAAATCTCGGGTATTCAGTAAGGATCTCGAAAACATCCTTCTTCTCTTCCTCGTTAAGTGAACCTCCGAACTGCTGATTTATCCATTCCTGCAGGAAATCATCTGTCAGATCCGGTTCGCTCCACTTCTCAAAATCGTAAGCAAGCTCCATAAAATAGCTGAGCGGGAGTTCCTGCGGACGGAGGTCTCCGACATTTGCTATCCATATTTTCCTGATACCGTAAGCATAAGCCGTTGTAAGCTGTTCCCATGCTTTAATGAGCGGCGTTGAATTGACCCACTCGTAAGAGATAGGATCGCCGTGATAATCGAAATGGTAGTAGATGCCCCAGCCAGCCTTGCGGTCCCTGAGCTTCTCATCAGGAACGGTCCTCAAATTGGCGAAGTTATCGTCTGACAAAAGGAGCGTAGCATCTTCGATGCCTTCCCAAGCGGAAAGACCCTCCGTGTCCTTATCGCCGTAGAAATAATCCTCTACTTCCTTATAGAGTGCAAGTACCTTTACGGCATCGCCGAGGCCGTGCCTGTTAAGTATCTCTTTCTGCGCGGTTATCGTGTGCTTGAGAAGATCGATGTTGTCCTTGAGCGTTGCGTCTTCCCCGAGGATCTTGCTGTCCCTCTCGCCTCTCATTCCGATCGTGATGAGAGAACGGTAATCCTTGTTGCGCACAACCGAATCTTCCCAGAATCTCTTAAGGCCTTCGGGATTTGTATAAAAGCTCCAGTCAGCTCCGTAGCCCTTGGAGTTATCGCCGCTCATATAGTGGGAGAACTCTTCTCCTGCCCTGAAAAGAGGCTCGTGATGGGATGTGCCCATGTAGATGCCTAATTCATCCGCAAGCTCGGCAGAAGCCGTAGGGAATGCTTTTCCATCCTCGCTGAAAACGGCGCTCCACATTGCCGGCCACAGGAAATTGCCCTTAAGCCTTAAGAGGAGATCGAATACCTTCTCATAGAAATCCTCATTGAAGTCACCGAAAGCATTTGTGACCCATGAGCCGAGTGACGGCCATTCATCGTTCATGAAGAAACCGCGGTATTCGACTGAAGGCTTTTTAGATACGAACTTCAGGTCAGATTCACAAGCTTCAACAGTCTCTTTCTTTTCGGTAACGGCATCACCGAAATAATGCCAGGGTGATACTCCGAACAAAGATGAGATATGGTAAAGACCGTATTCAACGCCGAGCTTGTCGCTGCCTGCGATAAAGATAACTGTCTTTTCTTCTTCCCTGCGGAAATCAATGGAGAACTGCTCCCTGCCGCTCTTTATCTCACCGGGTATTATCATCGAATTTGCGGAGAACAATTCCTCAAAGCCTTCTTCATTCCATATACCCGCAACGATAACAAGATCACAGCCTTCGGCCGTTCCGTCACTTAAGTCGAGATCTCTTACGACTCTTACGTGCTTGATCTTGCAGCCGGTAACATTCCTGATGTCCTGAGCAAGGAAACTGGCAACCCTCAATATGCCCTTGTCTTTGCCACTTACAAATACCGCAGCTTTCGAATCCTTACCGAATAACCTTATTCCGCTCATGTTCTACCTCTCAAATCCAAAGCATTGCTTTCTCGGCAAATCTTGCGCCCAATATGCTCTTATTCTGCGGATGCAATTCAAACGGTTCAGACAGATCTTTTGCGCTTACCGATGCACACAAAGGAACCATTTCCGGTGCGTTAAGCTGCATCTCCTGGACTGTTTTCCATCCGTCCTGGATAGTAAGCCCGTCATCGGGGAATCCTGTCGCGATATCGCCGTTCTTTCCGTTTGCCGGATCGTCGAAATCAGCCATAACAGTGCAGATGATGGGAAGATCGTCATTAAACACTTCCCTGAACTTGAGCACCATCGCCTTGAACTTCTCGTCGTAACGTCTGGGATCGTTGGCATTGGATTCTCCCTGATACCACCAGATACCCTTCATCGCAAGATCCTTTACGGGAAGCACGGAAGACTGGAACAGCGCAGACGGGATCCACTGGGCCATGAAGAATCTGTCTTTCTCAATGGCAGTCCTTGATCCGACCTTGTATTTCCATTTGCCTGTAAGATCTATCTTCTTATCGCCTGATCTTACAAAGTACTTATGCTCTGGAAGGAATGCGCCGCATCCGTGCTCGACAAGCAGTCTTACTGCGATAAGATTCCTGCCGGGTCTTAACACCTTCGAAGGGAAAGGATATTTCCTCGGCGGATAGCAGTAACCTGTGGTACCGACCTGGATCCCGTTTATGTATGTGATGTCGGAATCGACCATCTCACCAAGATATAAGAATGCATCCTCATCCCTGATATCGCCTTCTTCAAGCTCAAATTCACGGTAGAGCCAGACGCTTCCGAAAAAGATATCACTGTCACTCGTGTTCTTAATAAATGGCACTTCGATCTCTGACGCATCTTCAGGTATGGAATTCTCAAATCCTTTACCCATATCGCCGTTTAATGTATCGACCCATGCAGCCTGCGTGATATCCTGATTCTTCAGGAATTCCTGGACTTTGCCGTCTTCCATGAAAGGCTTCGCATCCTCGCGGAACTTACCGAATCCGTCAAGAAGATCCAACGGCATCCACGCTTCGATCGAAGCACCGCCCTGTGCTGCGTGAACAAGGCCGATCGGGATACCGAGCTTGTCATAGAGTCTTTTTGCTGCGAAGAAACCGACAGCGCTGAAATCCATGAGCTCGCTGCCGCATGCTTTTGTCCACGGATTGACGGGAAGGCTAGCCTTCTTTGCAGGATCGAGCCTGTACTCCGGCATGAGAAGATACTGTCTTACATAAGGATAATCGGATGCTTTGACTTCTTCTTCGGTAACGTCCAAAGTCCTGTAAACGGGAAGCTCCATGTTGGACTGTCCGGAAAGATAGTAAACATCGCCGAAACATACATCATCATATGTTATTGATTCTGCCCCGCAGGCAACGGTCAGCTTATACCCGGTACCCGCTTCGTGAATGCCAAGACCGCATACAAATTCACCGTCTGTAACCTGAGCTTTATATTCTTCTTTGATTCCGTCCTTTTCGAGAACGGCGGTGACAGATTCACCTGATGCCTTTCCGAAGATCCTGGCCTGCTTACCTCTCTGAAGTATCATTCCGTCTCCGAATATACCTGCGGGAACAAGATTACATAGATCACTCATAATCGGGTATAACCTTTCTAGTTTTATCTGATTATAACGATTATATACTTAAAGCAAAATAAAAAGAGTGTCCGTTAAGACACTCTTCAAAAAACTGGTGACCCCAAGCGGATTCGAACCGCTGATTGCGCCGTGAGAGGGCGCCGTCTTAACCACTTGACCATGGGGCCGTTTGACTTTTGCCCGTGTATATTACCACAGGTTTAAGTCAGACGCAAGCATTTTAAGTTATCTCTCGTTCATCGGAACGTAAGGTCTTCTCTTATTAACGCACTTGAATGCGGGACGCATGATCCTTCCGCCGCTTACGAGCTCTTCGATCCTGTGTGCGCTCCATCCTGCGATCCTTCCGCATGCGAACAACGGAGTAAAGAGTTCCTGCGGTATACCGAGCATCGAGTAAACAAGTCCTGCAAAATAGTCTACGTTTGCGCAGACGATCTTATCGTTCTTCTTTACTTCATGGAACACATCGGGAGCGAGCTTCTCAACACGCAGATAAAGATTGAAAAGATCCATGTTGCCGGTCTCTCTTGCAAGAAGCTCGGCATACTTTCTGATGGTAACGGTCCTCGGATCGGAAAGCGTATAAACGGCATGTCCGATACCGTAGATCAGACCTGAACGGTCGAAAGCCTCTTTCTTGAGGATCGATGTGAGGTAAGCCCTTATCTGGTCTTCATCTTCCCAGTTGCTTACATGCTCTCTTAAATCCTTCATCATGCCGTAAGCCTTGTTGGATGCGCCACCGTGCTGCGGACCTTTGAGAGAGCCTACGGCAGCCGCTATAACGGCATATGTATCAGAACCGGTCGAAGATACCGCATGTGTAACGAAAGTAGAGTTGTTGCCGCCGCCGTGCTCAGCATGAAGCACGAGCATGAGATCTAATATCCTTGCCTCGAGTTCGGTGAACTTTCCGTCGGCACGCATCAGATAAAGAATGTTCTCAGCGGTATTGTACTCAGGCTTCGGATCGTGGATATAAAGGCTGTGATGCTCAATATAGTGCCTTCTTGCCATGTAGGCATAAGCTATCAGCACCGGGAATCTTGCGATAAGTTCCGTACACTGTCTGACGACATTCGTGATATCTGTCGCATCAGGATTATCGTCATACGAATAAAGAGCGAGAACGGATCTTGCGAGCTTGTTCATGATGTCCGGAGACGGAGCCTTCATGATCATGTCTTCAGTGAAGTTCTCGGGAAGCCTTCTTACGCTTGAGAGAAGATCGTTGAAGTCTGCAAGTTCCTCCTTAGTGGGAAGGTCGCCTGTAAGCAGAAGGAATGCGATCTCTTCAAAACCGAATCTCTTCTGCGGGAAGAAACCGTTAACGAGTTCGGAGATCTCATAACCCTGATAAAAGAGCTTTCCTTCAACAGGGATCCTGTCGGCATCGTCAACGATGTAGCTCATGACTTCACCAACCTCGGTAAGACCTACGAGTACGCCTGTTCCGTCGTTGTTGCGCAGGCCGCGCTTAACGTTGTATTTCGTGTACAGATCGGGATTGATATGCGATTTGACGCTCGCGATATCAGCGATCTTATTTATAAGCTGTTCTTTCTGTTCCTGATTCATATGATCACATCCTGTCCGGATATACCGGTGTTACTGTTTGAGGCCGCTCTTATGCGTGCTGCTCTCTCGTGAAGTTCAGAAGTCCGCCAGCGAGGAGCATACCGCACTGTCTGTCGGAGATGCTGAGCGTAGTTGCGAAATCATAGCCCTGAGTCTTGTTTGTAACGATGACGGGCTTGCCTTCCTTTGCAGCCATGACCTGATTCCTTGCGTCCTTGATCTCGAGTTCATCGAGGAGACCGAGTTTGTCGTAATCAGCCTTATCATTGAAAACGAGCGGAAGGATTCCATTGTTGATGAGGTTTGCCATGTGGATCCTTGCGAATGAGAGTGCGATAACGCCCTTAACTCCGAGCTGGAGAGGAGCGAGCGCAGCATGCTCACGTGAAGAGCCCTGACCGTAGTTCTCACCGCCGATGATGAATCCGCCGTTGTTCTCCTTTGCTCTCTTAGGGAACTCCTCATCACAAGGTGTGAGGCAGAAGTCTGCGAGATAAGGAACGTTGCTTCTGTAAGGCAGGAGCTTTGAGTTCGAAGGCATGATATGGTCTGTTGTGATATTGTCCTCGAGCTTGATCAATACCTTGCCGTCAACCTCTTCGCCGAGCTTTGTGTTTACCGGGAAAGGCTTGATGTTAGGGCCTCTTACGACCTCGACATCACTGCTTGATTCAGCGGGCATGATAACCATGTTGTCGTTGACCATGAAGTTCTCGGGCATCTCAACTACCGGAGGTTCACCGAAATCAGCGGGGTCTGTGACAACACCTGTGATAGCTGCGACTGCAGCAACCTCAGGGCTTACGAGATAGATGGAAGCGGACTTTGTTCCGGATCTTCCATAGAAGTTTCTGTTGTTTGTACGCAGTGATACGGCGTTGGTCTTAGGTGACTGTCCCATACCGATGCAGGGTCCGCAGCCGCACTCGATGATC